>Ga0302325_10000138_pt1 | contig 208875 bp, 197 predicted proteins | sample Palsa_T0_2_FD_201948 | JGI IMG/M metagenome (GOLD analysis project Ga0302325, IMG submission 201948) | Peat permafrost microbial communities from Stordalen Mire near Abisko, Sweden - Palsa_T0_2 | ecosystem: Environmental > Terrestrial > Soil > Palsa > Peat permafrost | place: Sweden: Abisko...
CTTTCTCGTTCGACTTGCATGTGTTAGGCACGCCGCCAGCGTTGATTCTGAGCCAGGATCAAACTCTCGTTTGAAACCTGATGTCTGCCGACGGGTAGTTGGCAGACTGCCATCGCCGCATATCCAGGGCCGCTTGCAAAAGCGGCTCTGGTTTCAACAACGCGGGATGGCGCCACCATTCAGCTTCTCTCCCTTGCGGGAGTGAAGACCATGGTGGTCTATCTTGTGAGATCGCTCGGACTAATGCCCGAATCCGTTTCTCACGACTGGCACGTTCAACCTAGTTGTCAAAGACCGAATCGCGGTCCGCCGGAGCGGCGCGAATTCAGTCCAGGCGAATTCTTTTTTGTGAGCAAGCCCACAAGCGCGAATCCGACTGTCCTCGAAACCTTACAAACATACAGTGCGGTGCAAAATCCTGTCAATGCTCGCTTCCCACAGAATTTCCAGATGATTTCCACATCGGGAATTTTTGGGCGGGAGGCGACTTCAGGAGAGCTGCCGGCTGAAACCCAGAAGCAGATTCCTCACGATGAAGCCGTTCGGAATGACAAGCTTTTGGGTTGGGCGCTCTGATGCGCGCAACGGTATGGCCTTCCGTACGGGGTAAGACGCCACTTTCGGCGTGCATTTTAGGCAGCCCGAGACGGAAGACAAGAAATTGAGAAAAGATCCTTTGGAGGTCCTTGCTGTGAAGGTACCCTTCGGAAGGCCTTACGCGAAACCAGTTGCTTTCCGAATGAAGTCCCGTGGCCGGGACGATTGAGGGCTTCTTACGACGCTCTCTGAAAACTTAGATGCCGGGCACGCACGAGAGTTGCAACAAAATCCGGCTCAGCCACACGTCTGCTCTCGGTGAATTGTTTATAGCAGATGAATGGGCGGGAGCGCAAGGGAAAGTTTATGAAGTTGATTCCGTGCGTTTAGAAAACTTACGAAGCGGCGCGGCACCCGTTCTGTCTCGGGTACACAATACGTAGGCGAGCTCCTTTATGTGTCCGGACTCAATAACTTCAAACCCCGCCTTGATGCATAGCCTGCGCAGGGCAGCGGCATCGATGAGGCCATAGAAGAATGTCCCGTTTCCGGCCCAAGTCAATCCGAGCGCCAGCAAGAAAGTAAAGATGCCGATTTTATTCAGCATCTCATTGTAGTTCGTTGGTCGGTCAAACGGAAACACGCTGCCATCTTACCGCATCTAGAAGCCTGAAATCCCTTATCTTTCGAGCTTCGCTCGAATGTGCACACGTTCCCCCACTATCGGTGACCCACGGCTTACGCCGTGGGCTGCATTCTTTCGCCGCGTCGCGGCTGAAATCCCACGTCGGGTTTCAGCGCGGCTCCTCCACGGTGTTTTCCCTTGGTCTCGTTCACTCGCTGGCCTGTGGTTGACTTGGCTGGCGTTTGTTCTGTAGATTCTGTTTGAACTGAAAGTACTGATATGGCGACTTTGACTGGGGTGCAGAAGGGATACATTCTGCACTGGGGGGAGATGGGGACGCGGTGGGGGATTAACCGGACGGTGGCGCAGATTCATGCGCTGCTGTATCTGTCTCCGCGAGCGCTGCCGGCGGAGGAGATTGCGGAGACGCTGAGCGTGGCACGGTCGAATGTGAGCACGTCGATTCGCGAGCTGGAGGGGTGGGGGATTGTGCGGGCGGTGCATGTGCTGGGCGACCGGCGGGAACATTATGAGTCGATGAAAGATGTGTGGGAGATGTTCCGGCTGGTGATTGAACAGAGGAAGCGGAGGGAGATCGATCCGACGCGGGAGATGCTGCGGCGGAGTTTGGAGGAGCTGGATCCGAAGGAAGCGGGCGCGGAGTTTACGCGGGAGCGGCTGGCGGCCATGGCGGGATTTTTTGACGCGGTGACGGAGTTGCATGATCAGATGAAGCGGCTGCCGACGGGGACGGTGCGGAAATTGTTGAGGATGGGGGCTAAGGTGAGGAAGAAGAAGAAAGTACCGAGTACCTAGTACCGAGTTGCGAGTTTCTGGTTTGAAAGCCTTAGGGGAGAGCAGGCGGCGCCGCCAGAGGCTGCGGGGATGGAAACTCCTGTTTGGGATTGTGGTTGGCGACTGCGGGTAGGGATGCTTCGACTCCGTGGGATCGTCCTGCGGATGATCTCACTTCGCTCTGCATGACAAGTAAAATTGATTGCGAGGTATTTCGGGATGTCGCAGGGGAATCAGAAAAAGATTTGGGTTACGTTGACGGGGTTGCCGTTGACGATTGAGTTGGAGTGGCCGTTTCATCGGTCGACTTCGGGGGCGGATTTTTGGGTGCTGCATGGGGATATACGGCTGGAGAGTTCGGATGGGCTGCATGCGCCGATGGCGGTGAATTTGTCGGCGACGGTGCGGGAGGTGATGGCATCGCTCGAGCCAAAGGATGCGGAGGCGCCGGTGATCAACGCGCTGCGCAAAGAAGTGGATAAGCGGCAGGTGGAGTTTTTGAAGTCAGGGAAGCTGAAGCCGGTGGCGTTTTCCAGCCGGCATTATGACTTCAAGCGGCAGAAGTGGGTGTTTGGGAAGGCTACGGATGAAGTGATTGCGACTTTCGTGGAGCGGAAGGTTTATTGGGAGACGAAGGTGGGTGCCGAGTACCCAGTACCCAGTAGCGAGAGTGCCAGCGGCGGAGGCGAGTCTGTCGGCGGCAGTGGTGATGGCGGCGGAAATCGGGCTCCTCACTTCGTTCGGAATGACAAGGCCGTTGGTAAGCGAGTTTGGCTTGGGGATCCGACGGACGCGCAGTATTTGGAGACTACTCCGGAGCATTTGTTGGAAGTAGCGGGACGGCTGGTGGCGCGGGATGGGTTGGTACGGATGGATGGTGAGTGGGCGGAGGCGACTGCGGGGCTGATGGGGCAGGCGGAGAGATTTGAATCGGCGATGCGGGCGGCGGTGGAGGAGTTGGAGAAGAAGCACGCGTTTGAGCGAGGGTAGGAAGAGTACCTAGTACCTAAGTAGTAGCGAGTGGCTCGTTGGATCGCGGCTTTGGAAGGCCGCGGGGGCAGAGTCAGGATCAGTGCCCGGCGAAACCAAGGTCCCTCACTTCGTTCGGGATGACAAAGCTGAAAATTCCTAATTCTTTGTCTAGTCCTCCCCGCGGTTGCGGGAGAAGAGTCCCCGGCAGAATCTGGGGGCGATGGCGTAGTTTATTTGGACGAGAACGATCGCGGCGATGGCATAGTACGTGTTGATAAAACAGAGCGCGGCGCCGGCGGCGTAGAGGGATTGCGCTATTACGATGCGGCGGATTACGGCGGCGTGAATTTCGGGCGGGAGGTTGTCGGCGAGGAGATGGGCGTGGGTGGCGTAGCTCCAGCTCCAAAAGAGTGTGAGTCCGAGGAGGAGGATATTGCTCCAATAGACGAGGAGCGCGGTGCGGTAGTGGATGAATTCGGCTAGAAGCGATGTGGAAAATGGAGTGAGGCAGACGGCGCAGAGAAAGCCGATGTGGATCCAGGCGAGATTGCGGTCGGAGCGGGCGAAGTAGTTGAGCTGGGTTTGTTGGCCGACCCAGAAGATGCCGTTGGTCATGATGCTCATTAAGAAGATGAGCAGGCGCGGGGAGAGTGCGATGAGAGCGCGGCGGAGGCCGGGTTCGGAGTGGATGGCTTCGGCGGCGGGGACGCGGAGGTCGAGGACGAGCAGGGTCATGGCGACGGCGAAGATGCCGTCGCTGAGGGCAGCGATGCGGTCGACGCTTTGACCGGCAACGCGATTGTAGAGCGAGTGCATCCAAGGGAGTTTAGCACTGGAGTTTCTCGGGTGAAAAAGTCAAAGGCTTTGACACAGAGGGCACCTTTCGGCTGGGCTCAGGGCAGGCTCCGGTCACAGAGGAACGGGTGCGGCGTTCTCGTGATGGTGTGTGTGTTGGTGGTGACGGGACGAGGGTGGGCGCAGGGGAGTGAGCCGGCGCAGAATCCTGCGCAAGATTCGGCACAGGCACCGGGGAAACAGCTTCCGGATGCGCCGGGAGAGAGCCCGAAAAAAGACCAGAGCGGAAATCCGGTGCAATTTGTAGAGCACAAGACGAAGCGGGAGCTGCTGCGGGCGCGGGACTGGGAGTCGGGGTGGATTGCGGGAGAGTATGTAGGCAGGAACCGGACGCTGGTCACTCCGACTCGGGAGGAACGAGAGGTAATTTATCTGAGAGAAACACTGACCACTCCGGAAGCTTACCTGAAACGAATGTTTGCCGCGGGGATTGACCAGGCGCGCGGAGTGCCTTACCAGTGGGATGATGGATGGGGAGGGTACGCGGAGCGGTTCGCCTCACGGGAAGGACAGTTTATTGCGGCGAACTCGCTGGCGGCGTTGGGCAATGCGAAGCTGGGATATGAAGTGCGTTACGATCAGTGCAAATGCCAGGGGCTGTGGCGGCGGACGCGGCATGCGTTTATCCGGAACTTAGTGACGTATGACCGCAGCGAGGAGCATTTGCGGCCGCAGTGGGCTCTGTATGGCGGAGCGTTTGGCGGAGGGATGATTGCGACAGCGTGGAAGCCGAGTCCGAAGAATGCGTTTACGAATGGTGGACGGGCGGCGGCGGAGCAAGTGGGATGGGGGACGCTGCTGAATTTTGTGACGGAGTTTTCGTGGGAGATTAATCGGAAGCAGGGAGTTAAATAGTACCGAGTACCTAGTACCAAGTGGTGAGTAGGCTCAGAAAGACGTCAGGGGCTAAAGAGTGTGCGTGAGAACTGCTCTTTCGCCCCTCCGGGGCTTGTTCGTTTCCCGCTTCCCACCCACGGCTTGCGCCGTGGGCTGCATTCTGGCGCCGCTTCGCGGCTCAAATCAAGTGCGGAACTCCACCGTAATTCTTACGGGCCAGTTCTCACGCAGTCTCTAAAGCCCGCATCCTCATTGAGCGACATATGGCACGACTGAACGTCGTGCCCTTCCCGGTCAAAGTCAAAGGCAAAAAGTAAGGTCAAAGGCAGCGGGCAGGAGTGCCCGCTCCACACGTGCAACTTTGCATCTGCAATTCCACACATGCGATCGGCCTACTGAAGTAGCGAGCCTCCGTTGCCATTGGGTTCTTCTTCTGGGGCCAGAACTACTGCGGCGGCTACGCGGTCGCCGGGCTCCATGTGCAGGAGGCGGACGCCTTGGGCGTTGCGGCCGGATTCGCGGATGGTTTTCGAATCCATGCGGATGATTTTGCCGTAGTGGCTGATCAGCATGACTTGCGAGGTTTCGTCGACCAGCGCGATGGCGACTACTTTGCCGACACGCTCCGTGGTTTTGATGTTGATGACGCCTTTGCCGGCGCGGTTGGTGAGACGGTATTCGTCGGCGGGGGTGCGCTTGCCGTATCCGTTTTCGGTTACGGAGAGGATTAGGGTGCCTTTCTGAGTTAGGTCGAGGGTTTCGCCGGGGGGGATGTCGGCAGTGTCTCCCGCTAGGCTCGCTTCGCTCGCTGGACGGACGGAGGCGTCCGCCCCCACATGATCCTTTTCCGTCCCCACATGGTTCTTCTCGGTTCCTTCGGCGCCTGGCTTGGGCGTGACCGTCATGCCTACTACGTAGTCGCGCTCTTCCAGGTTGATGCCGTTTACGCCGTAGGCGGCGCGGCCCATGGGGCGGACGTGATTTTCGTCGAAGCGGACGGCCATGCCTTCGTGAGAGGCGATGAAAACGATCTGGTTGCCGTTGGTGATGCGGGCGGCGACGAGTTCGTCTCCTTCTTCGATGTTGATGGCGTTGATGCCGTTGGAGCGGACGTGCATGAACTCGCGCAGCTCGGATTTTTTCACGAGACCGTTGCGGGTGGCGAAGAAGATGTACTTATTTTCTTCTTCGAGGTTGCGCACGGCTAGCATGGTGCGGACGGTTTCGCCGGGCTGCAGGCCGATGAGGTTGCCGATGTGCTTGCCGCGGCCGGCGGCGCTGACATCAGGAATTTCGTAGACCTTGAGCCAGTAGACGCGGCCTTTGTTGGTGAAGATGAGAATGTAGGCGTGGGTGGAGGCGATGAACAGGTGCTCGACGAAATCCTCTTCGCGGGTCTTCATGCCGGTGCGTCCGGTGCCTCCGCGGCGCTGCATGCGATAAGTAGAAATCGGCGTGCGCTTCATGTAGCCGGAGTGGCTGAAGGTGACGGCGACTTGCTCGTCGGCGATGAGATCTTCGAGAACGATTTCGGCGGCTTCATCTTCGATGCGGGTGCGGCGCTCGTCGCCGTAGAGTTCTTTTACTTGTTCGAGTTCTTTGATGATGACGCTGCGAAGTTTTTTCTCGGAGGCGAGGATGGATTCGTAGTCTTCGATGCGGCCGCGGACTTCTTTCAGTTCGTTGGAAATTTCGTCGATGGAAAGTTTGGTGAGGCGGTGCAGTTGCAGTTCGAGGATGGCTTCGGCCTGGCGCGTGGTGAAGGGCTTTTCAGGGTCGTGCTTGGGAGCGCGGCCGGTAGTGTTGATATCGATTTTCTTGCCGGCGAAGTAGGCTACTAAATTTTCGCGGGCGTCGGCGCGGTTAGCGCTGGCGCGGATGATGGTGATGACGTTATCGAGGTGATCGAGGGCGTTGAGATAACCTTCGAGGATGTGCTCGCGGTCTTTGGCCTTCTGCAGCAGGAAGGCGGTGCGGCGGCGGACGACTTCGACGCGGTGATTGATGAAGTGCTTGATGGCCTGGATCAGGCCCATTTCCCGGGGCTGGCCGTTGACCACCGCGAGCAGGATCATGGAAAAACCTTCCTGCATGGCGGTGTGTTTGTAGAGCTGATTGAGAACGATCTGCGGCTCGGCGCCGCGCTTGAGTTCGACGACGATGCGCATGCCGTCGCGATCGCTTTCGTCGCGGATGTCGGAGATGTCTTCGATGTCTTTGTCGTTGACTAATTGCGCGATGCGCTCGACCAGGCGGGCTTTGTTTACCTGATACGGAATTTCGGTGACGATGATGGCCTGGCGGTCTTTGGTAATGTTTTCGATGGAAGCCTTGGCGCGCATCATGAAGCGGCCGCGGCCGGTGCGGTAGGCTTCGAAGACACCGGCGCGTCCGTGGATTACGCCGGCGGTGGGGAAGTCCGGGCCTTGAACGAATTTTAGAATTTCCGCGAGTTGCGCGTTGGGATCGTTGATGAGCGTGATGGTGGCGTCGACGATTTCGGTGAGATTGTGTGGCGGAATTTTTGTGGCCATGCCGACGGCGATTCCATCGGAGCCATTGATTAAGAGATTCGGAATGCGCGCGGGAAGAACGTCGGGCTCGACTTCGCTGCCATCGTAGTTGGGACGGAAATCGACGGTCTCTTTGTCCAGGTCTTCGAGGAGCGCGGTGGAGACCGCGGCGAGCTTCGCTTCGGTGTAACGATCGGCGGCGGGAGGATCGCCATCGACGGAGCCGAAGTTTCCCTGACCAAAAATGAGCGGATAGCGCAGGCTCCAGGTTTGCGCGAGGCGGACGAGGGCGTCGTAGACGGCGAGGTTGCCGTGGGGATGGTATTTGCCCATGACGTCGCCGACGATGCGGGCGCACTTGCGGGTGGCGCGATTGGGCTGGAGGCCCATCTGCTGCATGGTGTAGAGAATGCGGCGATGCACGGGCTTGAGTCCGTCGCGGACATCGGGCAGAGCGCGGCCGATGATGACCGACATGGAATAGTCGAGATAAGACTTCTTCATCTCGTCTTCAATGTTGACGGGCTGAATGTGCAAGGCGCCGGGGCTGCCGGAGTCGCCACCGGGCGGAGGAGTCAGGGGAAGTTCGGGATTTTGATCGTCAGGCATTTTGGCTGTTAGCTCTTGGCGCTTGGCTCTTGGCTTTTTCGGTTAGGTTCTGAGACGGTGAATCAGGGCCGTTGCCGGGGTTGAACATTGTCGCGGGATCGTTGCTAAATGGTTGCATTTACAGGCGGTTAGTTGAGTTTAATCGAAATGATATTGTACCACGGAACGAGCCGCTCATGGCAACGCTGGGAGCCTTGCGGCACCCAAAACAAAAAGCAGATTCCTCGCCAAAGAACGGCTCGGAATGACAAAAAGAAAAAAGGATCGTCTAAGGTCGGGTGATGACTTCGTTCGGTGATGAGGGGAGGACGAACTTCACGCTGCGGTTGGCGTTGGCTTGCAGAGTTTCGGGGACGTTGAGCGCCGCGAGATCGATCTTCTTGCTCCAATAGCCATCGGTGTAGTAGTCGCCACGGGCATAGAGGATGCCGTCGGCGATGGTGTAGTCGCGGACTTCTTCGCTATGTCCATCGCGAAAAATCAGAACTGCGGAGGGCAGGTTTTGCGCCGGGGATGACGCGGCCGTCGTCGGCTGGTGAGCGGAACTTGCTTGAGAATGATTGGGCGCCAACTGAAGGAGCAGGGCATCGCCATTGGCTGCGGTGCCATCCACGCGAACGTAGCGGCCGTTCTGGAGTTCGATCAGCACCGGATCACTGGATGAAGCCTGCCGGGTGGCGGGCTGGCTCATGGCTTGTGCCAGGGGATTGGAGGCGGAGCCGGTGAACTGGCGCATGGCTTCCATCAAGAACGGCGGCGGCTCGGAAGCGACGGGATAGCCGGTGGAATAGATGTCGCTGGGATCAAAGGAGTCGCCGAAAAACGGGAACGGAAGAGAAGTGTACGGTGAGGTGTAAGAGGAAGAACGGCGAGATGCGGATGTGAGGCGGTTGCGGGAGCGAGTAGCAGTTCTGCGGCCAGTGCGAGAGGCGGCGGGTGCTTTCTGCGCGACGGAGCAGGATGTTAGGGCCGCGATCAGCAATACGAAGAGAGCGCAAAAGCGCCAGAAATTTCCCGCGGGGGCAATCTTGCTGCTGGCATTTCGCGGGCGGAGCTTGCCCTGAGCTTGTCGAAGGGGGCGCCCGCGCCACACAGGAGCGTCGAAGATTGCGAGGGTACGCATCAGTTTGCCTGGGCCGAGACCGGCAATTGGAAGACAATACCACGATCATCGTCTTGCTTTTCGGTAGCCGCGAGATCGAGATCGGCGAGGGCGATCTTGCGGGGATGGCCGGGAGTTAGATCGTAGAGCGTCTGATTGACGATGGCGTAGTTGTCGACCTCGATTTGATGACCGTCTTTGAAGACGAGGATGGTCGGAGACTGCGCCGGTTCGGGATCTGGATTGGGATATGTGGCGGGCGCATTTTCTACCTGCGCTACTTCTACACTGGCTTCGGCGGACGAGGTGGAGACTGCGGGCACGTAGGAATCAGCGCTGTTTTCGCCGTCGTCGGAGACATCGGGTGCGGGAGCGGCATCGGGGGCGCTGGCATCCACGGCGTAGGGCACGGGAACAAGGTAGACGTAAGGGTAATAGGCGGGGTTGTTTACGGTGCGGGGCTGCGTGCCTCCGTTGTTGCCGTTCGGCGGGTTCGGGAGATGCGGCGGTTTGGGAGGAACCGTTACGACCGGGCTGACCGGGGCTGGAGCGCTGCGGGCCGGTAAAGGGATACTAACGGGAGCTACGCTGATGGCGTGCGCAGGGACGACGGGAACACCGTTGTTTTGAGCGGGGCAGATGGGGACAAGAACGAGTGGCAGCAGGAGTATCGCGAAGAGCGGGAGCGAAGACGGAAGCGAAGACGGAAGCGAGCGCTGCACGGCGGATTTCACCACAATAGGATACTCCAACGACGTCATGGCGCACCTCCGCTTTTACATTGTAGATCGCGTCAGGCCGGGGCGGATGCAGGGAAATTGTAGAGAATTGTGAACGGGCGAAAGTCAAGATCCTCAACACAGAGGCACAGAGGATCACGGAGGTGACTCATCCGCGGGGGATTTGGGCGAGGGCCAGTATGCTCCAGAGGATGTAGGCGGCGAGTAGTGCCCAGACGCAGGCGGTGACGAGCTGGCGAAAAGGGGTTTCCATCAGGTCGGCGAGGATGCCGGAGACGAAGATGAGGATAAAGGGGATGGAGGCGAGGAGGAATCCTGCGCCTGCGACGTGGGGATGGGCCATGCCCAGTATGGTGAACAAGAGCCCGATCAGCAGCGGAGCGGTGTTGCCGAAATAGCGGGTGCGGGGCCAGGCGATGTAAGTTGCGAAGGCGACGGGCAGGAGCAGAGCAAGTGCGGGACAGGCGCGCAGGAGTTGTAGCGCGACCTGGCGATAGACGGCGAGCACGGTGAAGCTGCGCCAGGTTGCTCCCCAGAACGAGGCGTGCTGCATTCCTCCAGAAAATGTGTGGGGCTGGAAGAAGTAGGTGGCGAAGAGAATGGCTAGACCAAGCAGGCATGCGACGGTCCAGATGGTGAAAGCTGCGCCGCGGCGGATGGGAGCGAGATAAAGCAGGAAGGCGAGGGCTAAGGGAACAACAACGATCATGGAGAACTGGGAGCCGATGGCGATGGCGAGCGAAACGCCGAGCAGAACGATGCGGCGCCAGTTCCAGAGGATAACTTCACGCGGAGCGTAAAGCGTGTGGGCAACTGCGATGGCGGTGAAGATTGCGCCGAACGATCCCCAGGCGGCAAGGATTTCAGGTTCAGTGTGCCAGACGGCGCTGGCCTGGATCATGGAAGGAGAAAAGCAGTAAAGGGTGAGGGCGAGGAATCCGCCGGAGTTTCCGCAGAGACGGCGGGCGACATACCAGAGCGAAGCGCCGAGAGCGACTCCGCAGGCGAGGAACGGAAGGCGCGGGAGCCAGCGCCAGTATGGGGAGGCGTTGGCATCGAGCAGACGCTGAGGCCAAACGAGCAGGGGCGCGGCGGTTACGAGCGAGAGGAGCGGGGAGTGCTGGGTATCGTAGGCGTCGGTTTGAGAGACCTCGATGGGGAGCGAGCCGGGGGGATCGGGGAACGGCGCACCCGCAATGCCGCCGCCGTGGAGCTGGCGCCAGCCCGCGGCGAGGCGGACTTGCTCGGCCGCGCCAGGGTTGGTAGATGCACGCAACTCGGAATGGACAAGCCACGCAGCTTGCGCCAGGAAGGCGAGGAGCAAGGCTCCAGCGAGAAACTGTGGGCGGCCGAAGCGTTCGCGGGTGAAAAATCGGGTCATAAGGCGGGACGAAGTGTTTTACCATGAGCGAGCCTGTTTGCGAGAAACTTCTACGATGGATGATAGGCGGGGCAGTTTGGCTTACGCGTTGGGCCGGTTAAGCGGGAGATCCCTTCGGCTTCGCTCAGGGCGGGCTCTTCGCTACGCCTGAAAAACGGCTCCGCTCAGGATGACAGTCGTCGTGTAATGGTCAAACCGCACCACTTCTGCGATGGGTGATAGGCGGCACGCGAAAGGCAGCGCCTGAAGGCGCGATCTGTGATGCGGTTCTTACCGGCAGGCCTAAAGAGGCTGCTGAAAAACTCGCGGTGGGCACAAAACGCGACCACGGGGGCTAAAGCCCGCATTGATTTTGCGAGCTTTACGCGGCGCTGAAGCGCCGCTCTTCCACGGTACTTCACGCATTTGTGAGTTTTTCCGCAGCCTAAAGGCATACCCTGATACGAATCGGAGGTGCTCGAGACGAAAGAGTTTGCAATGGATGATCAGAGCCACAATTCGACGAGCGAGCCGGGAGCGGTGAATCCCGAAGCGCCGACTTCGGTGCCCGCGCCGGATTTTGCGGTGCAGCCCTCGTATGTGCGGACGGTGTTTCTTGGCCCGGACGGGTTGAGGGCGGGATGGGGATTCGCGTTTTATGTGGCGATGCTTTATCTGCTGCAGTTTGTGGCCAGCCGTTGGGCTGGGTCAGTGGAATTGGGCGCGAGCGGGCTGTGGTCGATGATGCTGGAGGAGTTTGGGGTTCTGGTGGCGGCGGTGATTCCGGCGCTGGTGCTGGGCAGAGTTGAGAAGCGGCAATGGGGAGTGTATGGTTTGCCGGCGCGGCAGGCGTTCGGAAAATTGTTTTGGGTGGGTGCGGTGTGGGGATTTGCCAGCATCACGCTGCTGCTGGCGGCGATGTATGGGCTGCGAGTGTTTGAGGTGGGGCACCTGGCGATCCATGGTGCGCGGATTGTGAAGTTTGCGGTGTTCTGGGCGGGATATTTTTTGTTGGTGGGACTGTTCGAAGATTTTCTGTTTCGCGGATATTCGCAGTTCACGTTGACGCGGGCCGTTGGTTTTTGGCCGGCAGCGGTGTTGTTGTCGTGCGCGTTTGGTCTGATTCACTTGTCGAATGGGGGCGAACAGTGGAGAGGGCTGCTGGCGGCGGCGGCGATCGGATTTTTCTTTTGCTTGACGTTGCGGCGCACGGGGAGCTTGTGGTTTGCGGTGGGATTTCATGCGGCATGGGATTGGGGAGAGACGTTTTTCTATTCGGTTCCGGATAGCGGGACGGTTTTCCCGGGGCATCTGCTGAAGTCGTCGTTTCACGGGCCGGGATGGCTTTCGGGTGGCGTGGTCGGGCCGGAGGGCAGCGTGCTGTGTTTTGTGGTGATTGGGGTCGTGTGGGTGGCGTTTGCGGGAGTGTACCGGGAAGTGAAGTATCGAGTGGAGTAGAGAAAAAATCTTTCAACACAGAGGGCACAGAGGTCCGCAGGGTAAATCTCAGGTTCCCGGTTGGGAACATCCTCAAGTAGGAGATCTTCGAATCGGTTCTCCTAATATTCGCCTCGGCCTATACTCTTTTTGGTGAGTCTGAAATCCATGAGCCTCGAACCCGATCTGCTGGCGCCGCTGAAGCATTATTGGGGATACAGCACGTTTCGTCCGCTGCAGGAGCGGATTGTGCGCAGCTTGCTGGCGGGGCACGATACTTGCGTGGTGATGCCGACGGGCGGGGGAAAATCCTTGTGCTATCAGTTGCCGGCGGTGGTGTCGGAGAAGACGGCGGTGGTGATTTCTCCGCTGATCGCGCTGATGCAGGATCAAGCGACGCAGTTGGCGCAGATGGGGATTCCGGCGGCGGTGCTCAACAGCACGCTGAGCGACGCCGAGCAGACGGAGGTGATGAGCCGGGCGCGAGATGGGGCTTACCGGCTGCTGTATGTTTCGCCGGAGCGCATCGCGCGGGGCGACACGATGGGATGGTTGCAGCACGTGCCGATCGCATTTTTCGCGATCGATGAGGCGCACTGCATCTCGGAGTGGGGGCACGAGTTTCGTCCTGAATACCGGCAGTTGAGCAAGTTGCGGACGAAGTTTCCGGATCGTCCGATTGCGGCGTTTACCGCGAGCGCCACGCGGCATGTGCGGCACGACATTCTGGCGCAATTGCAATTGCGCAATCCTGACAAATACATTGCCAGCTTTTACCGGCCGAACCTGCGCTATTTGGTGCGCGAGTGTGCGGGGCTGGAACAGATGGAGATGCTGGTGAATGCGCTGCATAGTTACGCAGGCAGCAATGTGATCGTTTACTCTCCGACGATTAACCGGGTTGAGGAAACGGTAGATTTTCTGGAAGATCTCGACATCGCTGCGGTGGGATATCACGGCAAGATGGGCGCCGACGACCGGCGGCGCAACCAGGAACGATGGATGTCGGACGAAGTGCGCGTGCTGGTGGGGACGATTGCTTTCGGATTGGGCATTAACAAGGCGGCGGTGCGTGCGGTGATTCACTTGTCGCTGCCGAAATCGATTGAGCAGTACTACCAGGAGGCTGGGCGCGCGGGGCGCGATGGCGCGATGGCGGATTGCGTTTTGTTGTGGCAGAAGAAAGACGCGGGGCTGCTGGGATTTTTTGCGAATCAGATTACCGATGCGGCGGAGCGTGAGCGGGCGTGGGAGCGGTACAGAATTATCCGCGAGTTTGTGGAGTCGAAACGCTGCCGCCACCGGCAGATTTGCGGGCACTTTGGGGAAGCTCCGAAGTGGGAGACGTGCGACGCTTGCGATGTGTGTGGGAGCGCGGCGGAGTGGATGGTGAAGCCGGTGGCGCTGGCGGGCAAAGTGGCGGGCAGGAAGCGGTTGCCGTTGCAGCCGGTTGCGGCTCCGGCTGCGGGCACCGAGGCGGAACAGTTGCGGGAGTATTTGCGGGAGTGGCGGCGAGTGATGGCGAAGGAGAAGAACGTCCCCGCGTATATTGTGCTGCACGATTCTTCTCTGGAAGAAATTTGCCGGCGGCAGCCGAAGTATTTTGCGGAGCTGCTGGAAATTCCGGGAATCGGGGAACGCAAGGCGGAGGTGTATGGGCAGCCCATCCTGGATGCACTGGAACGGTACCGGCAAGGGGCGCGGGCAGCCGGCGGTGAGAGCAAAATCAAGCCGGCCGATGAGACTTTGCGATTGCTGGGCGAAGGCAAAACCCTAGAAGAGATTGCGCAGATGCGGGGACGGCAAGTGTCGACGATCGTTAGCGCGGTTGCGAACCTGCTGGAGACGGGGCAGGTGGAGTTTCAGTCCGGTTGGGTGAGCAAGGAGAAGCAATCGGTGATTGAAGCGGCGTGCGCGCGGGCGGGGATGGAGCGGCTGAAGGCTCTGAAGGATATTGTGCCGCCGGAGATTACCTATGACGAGATTAAGTTGGTGGTGGGGAGATTGCGGCGGGAGGAGAGCCGGAGTAAGACTGATATTCCTGCGTAAGAGCTGGGAGTCGTCGCCCTCAGCGGCTAAAGCCGCATTCATCTGACAGCACTTTACGGCACGGCTGAAGAGGCTGGGGGAAAAATTGGGGTGGAATATTCGATCCGGCGGCTGAAGCCGCGGTTGATTTTATTGGGCTTTTGCGGCGCGACTGAAGTCGCGCCCTTTCAGGGCGGTCCGCGAATCGAGTTTTTTCCGCACCCGCTGAGGCAGCGCCCTTCCCGGTCATTCTGATTTGTCCAGATCGAGGACAAGCTTGGCGGCGTCCTGGCCGGAGCGGACGCAATCGGGGACGCCGATGCCGCGGTAGCCGTTGCCGGCGAGCGCGAGTTTCGGCAGCTGCTGGCGCAGGCGCTCGATTCGGTCGAGGCGTTCGAGGTGGCCGACGCCGTACTGCGCCATGGCGGACTTCCATTTGTAAACGCGCGCGAAGAGCGGTGCGGCGCGGAGGCCGAGTATCTGCTGCAGTTCGTTGCGGACGACGGCGATGATGGCGTCGTCGGAAAGCTGCCAGATGCTTTCCGCAGTCGATCCGGCGAAGAAGCAGCGCAGCAGGGCGCGATCTTCGGGGGCGCGGTGAGGAAATTTGTTGTGGACGAAAGTCGCGGCCAGCAGGCGTTTGCCTTCACTGCGGGGAACGAGAAATCCAAAGCCGGGTGGGAGCGACTGGCGGACTTCGCGATCGTAACCGAGGCCGACGGTGATGGAGGAACTGTAGCCGATGGCGGCGAGTTCGGCGGAGAGAGCGGGGCTCGTGATCGAGAGGATGCGCGCGGCGGCGTGAGTGGGCAGGGCGAGAATCACGGCATCGAAGTGATCGGATTTCAATCCCGCCGACACCGTCCAGCCTCCGGCTTCGCGTTGAATGGATTGCGCCGGCGTGTTGGCGAGCAATGAAGCCTGGCTGAGCCGCGGCACAAGCGTTTCGACGAGCTGCTGCATGCCGTTCTTGAGAGATGTGAAAAGCGGAGGCGCAGGTTTGTTTGCCGGCCGCTGCATTTTTTGGCGGGCTGCGAGCATCGCGCGGCCCAGACTGCCGTGAGTGCGCTCCATTTCTGCAAACCGGGGCAGGACGGCGCGCACGCTGAGGCTGGCGGCTTCTCCGCCGTAGACACCGGAGAGCAGCGGGTCGGCGAGGCGGTCGACCATTTCGGCGCCGTAATGGCGCTCAACTAAAGACGCGACGCTTTCATCGGCTTCGGCGGCGCGCGGTGGATGGAGTAATTCCCGGGCCATGCGGAGTTTTGTGGTCCAGGAAAAAAGCGGCGAGAGGCCAGTGGGCAGGATCTTCGTGGGGACCATGAACATGAGGCCGTCGGGCATGGGGATCAAGCGGCCGCGGACGAGGATGTAGGTTTTGCGATCGGCGTCGTTCGAGCCGATGAGCTGATCGCCGAGGCCGAGGGTACGGCAGAGATTGGCAGCCCAGGGTTTTTCGGTGATGAAGGAGTCGGGCCCGGCTTCGACGATGCAGCCCTGGATGCGCTCCGTGCGGAGGACGCCGCCGAGATGGGGCGAGGATTCGCAGAGCGTGTATTCGACGGTACCGGCGCGGCGATGCTCTTCGAGGGCGAAAGCGGCGGCGAGTCCGGAAATGCCGCCGCCGATGATGGCGATGCGAATCATGAGTGGTAATTCACTGTTCCGCGGCTGAACGGTAGACACAAAATACGACCACCAGGGCTGAAGCCCATTCTTTCAGGCGCTTTATGCGGCGCTGAAGCGCCGCTCTGCCACGGTACTGCACGCACGGTACCATGCCTCCCTATATAGTTTCTACGCAGACGAATATTCTTGCACGAGGCGGGCTAGATTTTTCACGTTTTCGACTGGGGTTTCGGGCAGGATGCCGTGGCCTAGATTGAAGATGTGGCCCGGGCGTCCGGCGGCGAGGCGAAGAATGTGTTCGGCGCGAGACTTCAGTTCTTTCCAGTCGGCGAAGAGCAGGACGGGATCGAGATTACCCTGCACGCCGCAGCGATGGTTCAGGTCGCTCCAGCCTTTATCGAGCGGGATGCGCCAGTCCAGGCCGATGACTTCGGCGCCGGTTTCATTCATCGCGGGAAGCAGCGTGGCGCTGCCGGTGCCGAAATAAATGATGGGCGCTCCGGTCTTTTGCAGGTGTTTGACTAAGCTGGTTACGTGCGGGAGCACATAGCGGCGGTAGTCTTCCACGCTGAGGCAGCCGACCCAGCTGTCGAAAATCTGGATGACATCGGCTCCGGCTCGGACTTGGGCGGCGGAGTACTCGGCGGTGACCTCCACCAGCTTGCGCATCAACTCATGCCAGTCGGCGGGCGCGTTGTACATCATCGTCTTAGCGTGTAGGTAGTGACGGGAGCCGCCGCCTTCGATCATGTAGCTGGCGAGGGTGAAAGGTGCCCCACAAAAACCGATGACCGGAAGTTTGCCGGCGAAATGCTTTGCGACCAGGCCCACGGCTTCGGACACATAGCCGAGATCAGCGGCGCGGTCGGTGCGGAGTTGGGCAACGTCTTCCGTGGTCCGGACGGACTTCTCGATGACGGGGCCTTCTCCGGCGGAGAAATGGAAGGGCAGGCCCATGACTTCGAGAGGAAGAAGCAGGTCGGCGAAGACGATGGCGGCGTCGACTTGCAGAATTTCCGCGGCGGTGATCGTGACTTCGGCGGCGAGCGCAGGGTTCTTGCAGATTTCCAGCAGCGAATGCCGCTTGCGAACGGCGCGGTACTCGGGCATGTAGCGTCCAGCCTGGCGCATGAACCAGACGGGAGTGCGGTCGACGGGCTGGGACTTGCAGGCACGAACGAAGATGGAATCCGGGGCGGACATCCGACCAACTACTGTAGCATTCTTGGATGGGCCTTGGCATGGCAGGCATGGGGTTTAGCTCTGGGCTTTCTGCCTGGTTGAAGAAACTCCAAACGCTCTTTGCGGCTTTCTTGCTGGTCGTGCTCGGGGCGGCGTGGCAGGCTCCGGGAGCAGCTACGGGACAAGCTGAAAAGACTGCGCCGCCTACCTTTTATAAGGATGTTCTCCCAATCCTCCAGGACAAATGCCAGAGCTGCCACCGGACTGGAGAACCAGCGCCGATGCCGCTGGTGACGTACGAGCAGACGCGGCCCTGGGCGGGGAAAATTGCGGCCGCGGTGGAGATGAAGATGATGCCGCCGTGGTTCGCCGATCCGCGATACGGACGTTTTTCTAATGATCCATCGTTGAGCGCGGAGGAGATCGCGACCATTGGGGCATGGGCAAACGCTGGAGCGCCCGCAGGGGATGTGCGCGATGCGCCTGCACCGCGGACCTGGAGTGAAGGGTGGAATATTCCGCAACCGGATTTTGTCGTGAAGATGCCGAAGCCGGTGCAGATTCCGGCGCGGGGCGAAGTGGAATATACGTACGAGATTGCGGCTACGCATTTTACCGAGGACAAGTGGGTGCAGATGGTGGAGGTGCGGCCCTCGAGCGCGGCGCACGTACACCATGCGGTGGTGTACATCCGGCCTCCGGATTCGCCGTGGCTGCGGCATGCGCCGGTGGGAGAGCCGTTCACGGCGTCGATGCTGAGCGATCCCGAGGAACGCCGGCAGGCGCATGAGACCACCAGCGATCTGCTGCTGGTCTACGCGCCGGGGAGCGCGCCAGATCGCTGGGCAGACGGGATGGCAAAGTTTGTGCCGGCGGGATCGGATCTGGTGTTTCAGATGCACTACACGACGAACGGCGAGGCGGCGAGCGATGAGACGAGCGTTGGACTGGTGTTCGCGAAGAATCCGCCGAAGCAGAGGGTGATCACGCTGCAATTGAATAATCACGCGCTGATGATTCCGCCGGGGGCGGAAGATTTTCGCGTGGAGGTAGAAGGAACGCTGCCGAACGATGCGACGTTGCTGAGTCTGTTTCCGCACATGCACCTGCGGGGGAAGCGGTTTGAATACGACATTGTGCATGATGATGGAAGTGTGGAGACGCTGTTGCGGGTGAGTTATCACTTTCACTGGCAGCTGAGTTACAGGCTGGCGGAGCCGCGGGAATTGAAGGCGGGGACGAAACTGCGGGCGGTGGCGTGGTATGACAATTCGAAGAACAATCCGCACAATCCCGATCCAGAGAAGATGGTGACGTGGGGCGACCAGACATCGGAAGAAATGATGGTGGGTTTTTTTGATGTGGCGGTGCCGGTGGGGATGGACAAGTGGAAGTTTTTTATTCGGCAGGGAGACCATTGAGCGATCGGGTCATCGGGTGATCGGGTGATCGGGCGATTGAAAAGCTTGGGAGCACTTTCGACAGTCCATACGAATTTTTGCGGTACGAAGTTTTGATAGACTTTCCAGATTCCAAGCGGAGGCGAAAAGAATGAACGGGAAGAGACCCATCGAGCTGCGCTCGATTGGACAGCCGGGGGCGTGCCCTGAGCCTGTCGAAGGGGCGGCTGTCCCCACATTTATTATTTGGATTGCAGCGATCTTTGTAGTTTGTGCAGTCGTGGCTGGCGGAGCGAGGGCTCAGTCGGGCGCTGCTCCGGCGGCGGTGGCCGGGCCGAAGAAGGCAGAGGAGCAATTCAAGAATATCCAGACGCTGAAGGGGATTCCGGCGGATCAGTTGATTCCGGCGATGCAGTTCATCACAGCGTCCCTGGGTGTGGAGTGCGAGTTTTGCCACGTGCAGGGCGCATTCGAGAAAGACGACAAGAAGCCGAAGCAGACGGCGCGAAAGATGATGGAGATGATGTTTGCCATTAATAAGGATAACTTCGAGGGACATCGCGAAGTGACCTGCTATTCGTGCCACCGCGGGAGTGTCGATCCGGTGGGGACGCCTTTGGTGATGACGGCGGAGCCGAAGCCGGGCGTGGAGGAGGCGAAGAATTCCGAAGGCGGGGAGACGATAGAAGTAGGCGGGCCGGGCGCGGATGAGTTGATTGATAAGTATCTGCAAGCGGTCGGCGGGGCGGCCGCGATCGATAGGATTACGAGCCGGGTGATGAAGGGCACGATCACGTTTGGCGACAGAAACGTTCCAATCGAGATTTTTTCGAAGGATCCGGACAAGAGGGTGTCGTTCACACACACGCCGGACGGCGAGAGTATCACAGCTTTTGACGGACATGAAGGATGGTTGGGGACTCCGGGACATCCGGTGCGCGAGATGCATGGGCCGGACATCGACGGGGCATCGATGGATGCGGATCTTCACTTTGCGGCGCACTTGAAGCCGATGTTCAGCGAGGCGAAGGTTCGAGGCAGGGAGAAGATCGGAGATCACGAGGCCTATCTGGTGGTTGGGCAGCGCGAGGGTAAGCCGCCGCTGCGACTTTATTTTGACGATAAGTCTGGGCTGCTGGTAAGGCTGGTGCGATATGGGGAGACGCCGCTGGGACGGTTGCCGACGCAGATCGACTATGCCGACTACCGGGAAACGGGCGGAGTGAAGATTTCGTTTCGCTGGACGCTGGCGCGGCCGGGTGGGCGGTTCACGATTCAGCTGAGCGACGTGAAGCAGAATATTCCGGTGGACGATGCGAAGTTCGCCAAGCCGCCAGCGCCTCCTGAGGAACCAAAGGGCCCTACGAAATAAACGGTGTGTGCTGCCCGGTGGCCTCGCCAAATCTAAGGTGGTACCATCCCCTACGAACAATATGACTAGGCTCGGAGTGGTCCCATCATCCTTATTGTTGATATTGCTGGCGCAGGGGTTGATCTGCGCGGCGCAGACTCCAGTGCAGCCTATGACGCAGCATACGATTGTGCTGCACGCGGCGCGCCTGCTCGATGTGAAGGGTGGGCGCATAGTGAAGCCGGGGGAAGTTCTGGTGCAGGGTGAACGGATCGTCGAAGTGGGTGCATCGGTGAAGCGGCCGGCGGGTGCGGAAGTGATCGATCTGGGGGACCGCACGCTGATGCCTGGGTTGATCGATGCGCACGTGCATTTGTTTCTTCATCCTGGAGCGGAGGATCTGCAGACGGTGCAGGAATCTGTGCCGCAGCGCACGATCATGGCGCTGCTGGCGGCGCGGGACGACTTGATGGCCGGTTTTACCGCGGAACGCGACATGGGAACCGAGGGCGCAGGGTCGGCCGACACGGCGGTGCGCAATGCGATTAATGATGGGCTGGTTCCGGGGCCGCGGTTGCGCATCAGCGGGAATGCGATCAACATTCTGGGCGGACACGAAGACGCGATTGGCTACAATCCGGCGCAGCACGTGTTGTCGAACGCCGATTACGCCAATAATAAGGACGAGTTGGTTGCGGTGATGCGCCAGCAGTTTAAGGAAGGCGCGGATTTCATCAAGATTTATGAGACCGGTCCGGATACGGTGAACGAGGGCAAGTTTTCCACGATCTATCAATACACGGAAGCGCAACTGAGCGCGGCGGTGGAGGAGGCAGCGCGCGTGGGTAAGCGCGTAGCGGTGCATGCCACGGGCGAACCGGGAACGCTATTTGCGGCACAGGCGGGAGTGGCTTCCATCGACCACGCGAATCAGTTGGGTGAAGAGACGATGCGGCTCATGCGGGAGAAGCAGATCTTCGCGGTGCCGACTTTTACCATCTTCGAGTATTTTGCCGATCATGCGGCTACGCCGGCACAGGCCGCGCACGAACGGCAGATGCTCGAGGTGAAGGTGCGCGATTTCGGCGAGCAAGTCGCGGCAGGGGTTCCGATGGCGGTGGGGTCTGACGTGGGACCGTTCCCCCATGGTACGCAGGCGCGGGAACTGGTGCTGATGGTGAAGTTCGGCATGACGCCGCTGGCGGTGTTGCAGGCCGATCTGCTGAATGGCGCGAAGCTGCTGGGTTGGGACGCGCAGATTGGAGCTTTGGCGCCGGGATATTTCGCCGATGTCATCGCGGTTGCGGACGATCCGCTACAGGACATTAGCGCGGTGGAGAATGTTTCGTTCGTGATGAAGGGTGGGGTGGTTTACAGGAAGTGAGACGTCAGAAAGTGAATCCAGCGCCTGAAGGCGCGGCCTCGCGGGGATACTTACGGCATGCCTGAAGGCATGCCCTGATACGAATCGCTCCTACAAAAATAGAACAGAGAGAGTTGGGTCTAGGTCAGGAAGTTCTGATGATCTAATACGCTCGGCTCGAAGCGGATGTTCTCCACCGGAAGAGCAGAATAGTGAGCCCTGAAAATAGCAGCACGGGGGGAATCAGCAGAACGATGATTCCTCCCTGCAAGGCATGAATGACGGGCTTGCCGCCGCCGGCAACAGTCGTGTAGCACATGGCACAGCTCTGGGCATAGAGCTTATGTCCTGCACCGAATACCACGCAGAAGCCGATCAGCTGAACGAGTGCCAATCGGATCCGTGGTGTTTTGAGCTTTCCTAGCCGGCCATTCATAATGCAATTTCCTTTCGGCGCCTCGCTTCGCTCGACTGGACGGCCCCTTCGGCTTTGCTCAGGGCAGGCGAGGCGGCTGTCCCCACACGTGCTAGGGCACTACACGTTACTGAATCAGCGATCGCATATGCGCGAGCCGCGAACTGTCCGCGAAGATCATTGTCATCATAAACAGAACGAAGACCAGCGCCGGAATCAGCGTCACAAAAAGGCTTGCCCGCTCATAGCGCAGGTGCATGAAGTAGGCAATAATCAACGCCGCTTTAAACACGGACAAGACCATTAAGATGCTGAGCATGGTCTCCAAGGGCAAGTCACGATAAGCGAGAACCAACTCCAAGACCGTCAAGCCGAGCAAGCCAAACCACACCGAGAAGATGATCTTATTTCCAGCAGTTTCCGCGTGCTCCATGTGTTCCATGTCTTGATCCCGTATCCTTTCCTATCCTAGGCCGTTTTCGCGGACAGCAAGTAAACCAGCGGGAAGATGAACATCCACACCAAATCGACGAAGTGCCAGTAAAGGCCGCTCACTTCCACATCCACGGCTGAGAACTTTCTCCGCCCAAAACCGACGGCGACGATCAGCAAATAGATAACCCCAATGGTGACGTGAAGCATGTGAAGCCCGGTCATGGTAAAGAATGCGGCGCCGAACATAGGTGTGCCCCAAGGGTTTTGAAAAGGACGGACACCCTCCCCGATGAGGCCTAGCCACTCGCGAATATGCAGAATGTCAAAAATCACGCCGCCCAGAGCAGTGGCCAGCAGCCATCCTACCGCGCCGCTCACCTTGCCCAAGGCTGAGGCTCTGACACCCAGAACCATGGCTACGCTGCTGGAGAGCAGCACAAAAGTCATAACGGTCGCGTTGACGATACTCGGCGTCCCGAACGGCCGCGGCCAATCTGCGGACGCGAGCCGCAAATAGCCATAAGCAAAAATTACGGCCGAGAAAGTGATCGCATCAGAAACAATAAACAACCACATTCCCAGTTTTTTCGAGGGTACGGCGTAAGGCAGCGCCGCGCCACCCCAGAGCGGGGCATCGTGACCATCATGAACTGTTGCTGCCGAAAGTGGACCGCTTGAATGAGACATGTTCTTGCTCGCCTCGTCCTGAATTTACTGTGTCGCAGTGCTGCGACAGTTCAACTAACTCCTTGCCGGCTGCCCGGCGGGATCAGTCTGCATGACGTAGTCCTTCCCGTTCTTTACGTCTCCGTATTCATAAGCATCCTGATAAACCACCGGAACCTTGCCTCCGAAATTATCGAAGGGTGGTGGAGACGGCACGGTCCATTCCAGAGTCGTGGACTCCCAGGGGTTCTCAGTTGCCTTAGGCCCCTTGTACATGCTCCAGAAAAGATTGAAGAAGAAGATGAACTGGGTCGCGCCGGTGATGAGCGCCGCGACGGTCATGAATGTGTGCACTGGCATGAGGTGTTGCATACTGTCTTCGACAAAACCCGAGTAGCGGCGAGGCATGCCTTCAAGGCCAATAAAGTGCATCGGCAGGAAGATGCAGTAGACGCCGACAAAGGTGATCCAGAAATGGATATGGCCCAACGTTTCGTTCAGCATGCGGCCAAACATCTTCGGGTACCAGAAGTAAGTACCGGCGAACATGCCGAAGATGGCCGCCACTCCCATGACCATGTGGAAATGCCCCACTACGAAGTAGGTTCCGTGGAGAAAGATGTCGAGCGAAGGCTGCGCCAGGAACATACCACCCAGGCCTCCGGTCACAAACACCGAGACGAAGCCCAAGGCAAACATCATGGAAGTGGTGAAGCGTAGCCTGCCACCATAGACGGTTCCCAGCCAGATGAGCGAGATGATGGTGGCAGGTATGGTGATAATCAATGTCGGGACGGAGAACAGGAAGCCGGAATAGGGGCTCATCCCGCTGAGGAACATGTGATGACCCCAGACGGTGAAGCTCAGGAAACCGATCGACAAAAGGCAGCCCACGACTAACTTGTAGCCGAGAACAGGCTTGCGGGAGAAAACCGAGAGCACATGCGAGATCACTCCGAAGCCGGGGACGATTGCGATGTACACCTCGGGATGCCCGAAGAACCAGAACAGGTGTTGCCACAGCAACGGAGATCCTCCGGAGTGGTTCTGGAGCTTTCCATTCACCAAAAGGCCGGCCGGAAGGAAGAAACTGGTTCCCGCATTTCGATCAAGGATGAGCAGAACGCAGGCCGCAAATAGAACCGCGAAGCTCAGCAGGCTAAGGATGGCGGTAATGAGCCAAGCCCAACAGGTCAGCGGCATACGCATAAGCGTCATGCCCTTGCAACGCAAATCGACCGTGGTGACGATGAAATTCAAGGCGCCGAGCAAAGAGCCTATACAAAAAAGTGCGATCGAAACCGCCCAGAGATTCTGACCCATTCCGAGGCCAGGACCGGCGTCGCTGCCCGCGGCGCTGAGCGGAGGATATGCCGTCCAGCCGGAGATCGGAGGACCGTCTTTGACGAACAATGTGAGGACCAGGGAGCATAGGGCTAAAAACGTCACCCAGAACGAAAGCATGTTCAAGACAGGGAAGGCCATGTCTTCGGCGCCAATCTGAATGGGCAGCGCATAGTTGCCGAATCCGGCCTGGGGCGCCGTAGTCAGCACGAAGAACACCATCAGTGTGCCGTGGATCGTCAGCAGGGACAGGTAGTACGCGTCCGTTATCACGCCCCCCGGCGCTCCGGTGGGCGAAAAGGCACCCAATCCCCAAATGTGAAGGCTTGGCCAAACCAAGTGAATCCGCACCAGCCACGAAAGGACCATTCCCACGAAGACCGAAAAGATCGCGAGGAAGTAGTACTGCTTGCCAATCACTTTGTGGTCGACGCTGAAGATGTACTTGCGGATGAAGCCGGTTGGCGCCGTGTGGTGGTGCTGGTGTACTTCCGTGGGCATGTTTTCCATTGTGAGTTACCTTCCCTGCGCCAGAGCGCCTTGGTGACCGCTGTCGCCAGAAATCATCACTGCAAGCTGGCTTGCTGGACCAGCCACTTCTGATAGTCCTCCTCCGACATCACTTCGAGGAAGGCCCGCATATTGTAGTGGCCGAGGCCACAAAGCTGGTTGCAGGCGATATCGTACTTGCCGATCTTGGTCGGGGTGAAGTGCAAAGGAATCTGCATCCCGGGAAGCATATCCTGCTGGATGCGCATTTCCCGGATATAGAACCCGTGATCCATATCCTTGGAGTTCAGCAGCAACTCCACCGGCTTGTTGACCGGAACGGCAATTTCCGCGGTCACAATATCGTCTTTGGAGGCGGGATCGGATGGGTCGATGCCGAAGAAATTCGCGCTGGCTTCGTCAATCTTATCGGTGTGGATGGGGCCGAACTTGCCGTCGGGTCCGGGATAGCGAAAGTAGAAAGCAAACTGTCCGGCGAGCACTTGAACCTGGAGAGAATCGGCCGCAGGCGGAGTAAAGTACATGGCAGCCCAAACTTTCTGCCCCACAAACTCGAGTAGGATAATCTCCGATCCGACATAAACGAAGGCGAGGACGAGCAGCCATTTAACCCCGCCCGGGAAAATGCGAATCGGACGGGTATCGCCCTTCCGCTCTCCGTATTTCCAGGCAAAGACAGCCAAACCCAACTGAGCCAGGATGAATCCAATGGCTGCGCCGACGAAGGTCTCGGTGAACTGGTGGTCCATCGCTCCGCCGTGAGCCGAGGCAACCTCGGGAAACCACCAATGGTGTGAGACAAAGATTGCAACGGAGACGGCGGTGATAATGGTCAGCACTACGGCGAACGCTTTGCCCATGGTTACTATCTCCCGCTGACAGACTTAGCTGCTTCCTTGAATAGGTGCCCAACAGGGATAGCTCGTAAGCCGTCCGTCGTCCCGGGTTGCCCCTGTCTATGTTGTTCGACTACCGGAAAAACCACATCAGAGCAAAAATGTAGATCCACAACAGAAACATGAAATGCCAATACCAGGCAGTCACGTCCACGACGATGCGCCGCGATTCAAGCGGCTTATGGAGCAGGGAAACAGCTGCGGCGTAGAGCAATACCAGCATGCCGCCCATCAGGTGAACGGCGTGACTAGCGGTGAGCAAATACACGAACGAACTGCTGCCGCTGGTTGCCAGGTAAAAACCGCGGTCGGCCAGCACGCGCCAGGCCATCCACTGGCCAGCCAGAAAGCCGCTACCCAGCACAACCGTGATTCCAAGCCAAGGAATGCCTTTTCCCGAATCGAGAGAAACACCAGGAATTGAGCCAACCCGAGCCAATGCGGCCTGCCGGGTGATCTGCCGGCGGGCGAGTTCTGCCGCAATACTGCTGAACAGGAGCAATCCGGTGTTCACCAGGAGCAGCGCAATGGGTAAGTTGACCGGGATCCAATCACGAACGTAGGTGTTGGTTTTTACATCCAGCGTGGGCAAGCCCTGACGCACAACATAGGCGCTGGTAAAGGCAACAAACAGCATTACTATGGCGGCAATGGCAACGGCCAGTCCGAGGCGGGCGCGCCGCAGACGCGACCCATAGTCTGGAGACCCCCCACCGCGCCCCTCGTCGCCACCGCCACGGTAAACGGGAGGAAGCGAGCTGCCCCCACCCTTACCGGTTTTGGGCACGTGCACCGTTACTGGGGGACTCAGAGTTGCCATGGTATAACCGATTCCCGCTTCTCTACTTCTTCCCTGGTTCTCTACTTCGCCTTAAAGGTGAAATCGGCAGTTGCCGACGCGCCAGCGGCCACCGTGACTTTTTGCGTTTGGGTGCCGGATTGTTCCTGCCATGCCGTCACGGTGTAGCTTCCGGGCGGCACGCCGGTGATAGTGTACTTGCCGTCCGCATCGGTGGTTGCGTAAGGCCCTTTGACCACGACGAACCAGCCGTGCATCCAGGGATGGATATTGCACTGTACTGGAATCACTTCGGGATTTTTCCAGCTCTTCTCGATCGCCGGCGCTCCCGGTGGTTGCGACTGATTCCATCCGACATTGTTCATCGGGTTGGGCAGCGGATGAATGTTATGGGCCGTCTGATCGCTGGTAGTCACCTTAAATGCCTCGCCGGTGTCCAGCGCTAACACATGCGGCGTATAGACGCAGTTCTTTTGATTGAATACCGGCACGGCAGTCGAGACTTGGGCGCTGCCGGTCCAGCCCTCGATATAGAGGACTACATTCTCCAATCCTCCGTCGGCGCCAACCACATAGGTTTCCAGGTGGGCGGGATCGCTGGCATGGGCCTTGACACAATAGGGATCTTTCGACATATCGATGCCCTTCATATGAGGAGCTGCGCCATCGAGCTTGACCGTTCCAGTGATCTTGCCTTCTCCGGCGGCGTTGACTTTCTGACCCAGGATTAGTGCTCCACAACATACCAGCACTACCGCCGATAGTACAACCGCGTAGTTCTTCCGCTTCGTCATAAATAAGTTCTCCTTAGGTTGACCTCAATGCCTGTACTATTTGTGCCCTATTGTTGTCCCGCAGGGGCGTTTGGATCAACCGGTTTCAGAGCAAGCTGTTTGGCCAACCCTTTCTCCTTGCTCTTCTGAGCCATAAAGGTCCGCAGATAGAAGACCAAGTCCCATGCTTCCTCGGGCTTGATGTTGTCGGCGAACGACGGCATAGGAGTGCCATCCAAGCCGGTCATAAATATCCGGTAAATATCCTGATCGGTGTCGCCGCACTTCGGGCGGGAGCCGTCGGTAAAGTTGAAAGGCGCGATCGGCCGGCCGAGATCGTCGGTGAGGGTCGAGGCTGACGGCCCGTTGGCCATGCCTTGGACGCCATGGCACTTCCAGCACTGTACCCGGGCAAATACATCGCGTCCCGCTTTGATGCGCTCCGCAGTAACTTCGGGTTCAGGGGGAACGGTGATTGGGGTTCCGGGTTTTTCGCCAGCCCAGCGGGGAGAGAAGTGCTTCACCCAGGCCACGAGGTCGGCGCGCTCCTGCTTGCTTAAGGTGTTCCATTGCGGCATGTTGGAGCGGTCGAAGCCGCGAGTGATGGCGTCGTAAAGATCCTGGTCGGTAGGCAGGGTTCCGGTGGGTGTAGAGCGGCACTTGAAAACGCCCAATTGGAAGTTGCGCGGCTTTTGGTACATGGGGGCGTCCATCCAAACAGCGTTCTCGCCCTCACCGTCACCCAGCGTGCCATGGCAGCCGACGCAGTATCTGCGGTAGGATGCCGCAGCATCCTTGGCGCGTCCGGTCACGTTTCCGACGTGGCTTTCCGCGTTCAGTGTTTTCTCCAAGTCGAACTGCGTGAGCTGCGCCCAGGAAGTCAACGGCAGCGCCAAAACCGCAGCTGCGCCCAGCAAAAGCGACCATTTCCGCAATCTTGTTCGCATGTCTATCCCTCTCTAGAAATCGAAGTCAAGTCCCATCAGTATTTCGCTGGTGTTGATGTTGGTAAGCGCTCCGGTCACAAGATTTGCAGGCCCGGTGCCATCCTGGTGCAACCAGTTGTATTCGTTGTGCCAGGCCAGGCCAGCGCGGCTGGACATGAACGGGTTGTAGCGGAAGCCGATGGTATAGCTCGTGATATTGCCGAAGTTAGACGGAGTCGCCCCAACGGCCGTATACGTGCCGCTGCTGGACTGCAGACATGCCGTGCAGGCCGCCCCATTCGCCTGCTGCGACATCTTTTCCACCTCGTAGCGGCCGATGAAGATCAACTGCGGACTGTAAACATAGTGGCCTTCGAAGGTGGCGCCGTTCCAACTGGGCGCCTGCGCTCCCATCGGAAGAGCTGTACCGGGAACGTTGTTCGCAGGGCAACCGGCCTGAGGGCTTGAGCAGGTGGCTGTAGTGCCTCCATTGCCATCGGTGAGGATTGCGTTGCCGTAACCCTGACCGAACCATACGTTATCCGAGCCATGCTGAGTCACAACCGTAAGATCGAGATGCGGGCCAAAATAAAATTGTCCAACGAATCCCTCGCGGCTGTAGCTCTTGTTGGCAATTCCGGAGCCACCGAGGGGAACCCCGCCTTGGGTCAGATAGTAGGTTGCCGCTTCTCCGGCCATGGCGTAGAAGCCGACACGCTGCACTCCCAGCCTGCCCAGATCAAAAGCCTGGCTGCCAGCAAAGAAACCGGAGTAGGAGTTGGCTCCAGTACTAAGGTTGACGTTGCCATCACTCGAGCTGACGAGGGAGGCGGAAATTCGCGTCCGGTCATCCGCCGAATGCCCCAGGTACTCGATGCCGAGCTGGTTGTCGCCGATCTGCCCAAAGATGTTGCCGTCACCTTGCGGGATGAAGTGGTAGGTCTGGTAAATGCCGCCATTGCCGGTCAACGTGAGAATGCGCTTTTCAGAAAGCAGGTTGTCGAGTTCGAACCGGCCCAGCTTGAAATTGAACCAGGAGCTGTGAAAGATGTTATCGAAGCGCACAAAGACCTGCTCAAAGTGAAAAGCGCCGGTGGGGTCGGAGGATGGAAGCAGGTAGAAGGAGACGTTCTTCTCCAGAGTTCCACCGGTGTGGAAGTCGAGACCGCTCAAGTCAAAGCCGGAAGTGGAGACGCGCTGGACGGCCTGCCCGCCGTCGGGCGCTCCGGCCGTATATGTGTCCACCTGGACCTTGCCGACGCTGACGCGGTGCCAGATGGGCGTGATGCGGAAGACCACCGGCCAATAGCCCGGATTCTGCCAGATCGGAGCATCGCGATCGTTCATGAGCTGGTAGCCGTTGTCTTTGAACTTTTGTCCAAAGTAGTTCAGCATCGGCCAGGACTCGTGGCAGGCCGAGCAGCGCAGACCGTATTTGCGGGCGAACGCGGGCAGGGCGTGCGCCGGCTGGCTGCTGGTCAACACAACAGGGATGACAGCCATCGCCAAGAGAAACACAGACATCGCTGAGCGAAACAACTTGCTAAGACGGGAACTCTTCGAAACGCGCATGGCCGGACTCCTCGGCATCAAATCGAGATCTGATTCTGGAAAACGCATTCCCACAAAAAGCGATAAGGCCGCGATAATACCAAAAAATAAGGCTGCGAACGATAAACACTTTTGTTCATGGTATCGAAATAGAAACCGTGTTCTGGTCCTACCACCGTACCGGGGCGGAATCCTACTACGGTCGAAACCAAAAGTTCAAGAGGTTTTACAAATTTTTTACAACGTCGGCCGGACAGATGTGTTATCAGCCGCGTTCGATGCCAAATCCATGGCCAGGGTTGACAGCCTTGCACCCGGAGTACGAGACTCTGGGAGGTCACACGGAGATCACAGTGGATCGGCAGATGGATTTTCGAGGTTCGGGTTCGGGCCGGGAGGGTTCGGCGGGAAGCGGCACGAGTGGCGTGATTCGCTTGGCGCGCCGCCGTTGGCCCGCTGGACACTGGGCCTGTGCGCGCGCCGGGGGCCGGATTGCCATGGTTTTCCTGCTGCTCGCAGCGGCGCTTCCTTCAGCTGGCCGCACCAAAGACAAGCTGGTTTATGGCGAAGGGCTGATCGTCAACATTGCGTTGCCGGAGAGCGAAGTGGAACAAGTTGTGCAGGACGTGGCGGAGAACGGCGTCATCCGGGGAACCAAGGAATACAACAAGGACGAGTTTATTTCGGGCGCGAAGGCCGCCACTACCTCGCATGTGTTCACCCCATGGAAGGAGGCGGGCAAGGTTTTCTACAAAGTTCGCGAGCAGGCGATCGACCCGCGCAACTTCAAGGACAGCAGCGACATTGGGACGCTCGCGGTCCGCTATGTGGTCGTCGCCCAAGGTAAGAACACGGTCTTGCGCATCGACGCGCTTTTTGAAGAAGATTTTCGCCACGTTCTGCATCCCTCGGACGGCTCAGTCGAGAGCAACGAATACAAAGACATCCGGGAGCACCTGGACGGGATTGAGCTGATGAAGCGGCAGAACGCGGAGGCCACGGAAGAGCGCGAAGAGCGGCTGGCGAAGAAGCGGCAACTCGCGGCAGGCAATAACGTAGACGCGCAGAACCTGCCTTCGTCGTCCTCGCAGGCTGGTTCTCAGGACTTGGAGAGCCCGGCGGATCCGACGCCGCGAGCTGTGGCGACACCGCCATCAGAACCGGCGCCGTTGGCACCGACTCCGGTAGAATCAGCGCCGCTGGGACAAACGCTGGAAGAACGGGTCAAGGACCTCCGCAAGCAGGTGGAGCGGCTGGTGAGATCGCCGGGCGCTCCGCTCAAGTCTGCGCCGTTCCACACCGCAAGCACGCTGCAGTTACTGGGTACGGGAACGGAGGTGCTGATTGTGATCTCCACGCCCTACTGGTACGGAGTGGAAACGCACGATGGACAGCACGGATGGATCATGCGCGACCAGTTGGAGCTGCCATGACGCAGGGTAGGGTGAGGTTCCGTCAAGCCTTTTCGTGGGCGTTGCTATCGGTGGTCGCCGTCACGGGCTGCGCGCATCGAAGCTTGGCGCAGGGCGGCGGATACGAACGCACGTTCCCGCAGTCGAAGGCGGTGGTGGAAAAAGTCCTGAAGGAAATGCAAGTGCCCACGGGCGGGCGGCTTCCGGCGCTCGAAGGTTTCGCGACGCCGGCGGGTCATCCCCTGGACCGTTATCAGCGCGGCTACTATCAGTCCAAGTTCGAGGTGGTTGCGGCGCCTTCCGGTGGAGCGATTGTACGGGTGAGCGTGCAAGTTACCGCGTGGTATGCGGACCCGGTCGCGGCTCGCTCGGGCTACCAATTGTTGACCTCGAACGGCCGTCTCGAAACCGATCTGCTGGATCAACTGTCGGATCAACTGGCCGCGAAGGCTTCCGCGGGGCCGTCTCCGACAACTGCCGGCACGAGCCGATCGTCTGCCGGCTCTGTTTCTGGCTCGGGGCAAACCGCGTCAGGGCAATCCGTCTCAGGGCAAAGAGCAGTAGAGCAGAGCGTGAAGACTCCAGACGCAGCCGAACCCACGATTTCGGCGCCGGTGCCCAGAATTCCGGAGACCGGCAGCGGCTTATCGTCGTCGTTGGCCCAAGGTCTGGCCGAGCAGGAAAAGGCCGGGCCGCAGACCGGACAGAAGGACTTTGCGGAGAAAGAGCCGGGCGGTTTGCGAGCGGAAGAGGAAAGCCTGGAGGAAGTTCTTAAGAATCAGACGCACCCCAAGAATCTTGTGGCCGTGAAGAAATCCGGGACGCCGGTGGTGGAGAAGGCAAGCCTGACCGCGAAAACTTTGTTCCTGGCCAGCGCTCACGATGAGTTCGAGATGCTGGATTTTACGCGGGATTGGGTTCACGTGCGCATTTCCGGACTGTCTCGGGGTTGGATCTGGCGTGACAACCTGGAAATGCCGGACAGCGTTCCTGACACGGATACGCCGGCAAGCGCCAGCGCGGTTCCGGCCGCAGCGGAGTTGTTCCACATTGTTCGGGAAGAACAAGCGCCTTTTCCTGGAGATTGGGCGCCGCTGCGCGGCAAGCGGGTGAAAATCGTCTCGGTGGAAAAGATAGACGAGAGCGCCAAGGATGCGGGACCGAGGTTGAGACTGGAATTCGCAAAATCCATCCTCGACAGCAATTATGCGGAGCTGGCACAAAAATCACAGGAGTTGGCGGGAATCGTCCTGATCTTCGATTCCTCCGATGGAGGAATGATTGCCGCGACGTTTCCCGTGCTGCAGCAATGGAAGGCTGGTACACTGTCGGACGCAGCACTTTGGCACCAGTGTTTTTTTGATCCGCCGGAAATTCTCAATGGGCCAGGTTCTTCGGCGAGCCAGTAGTAAAATTGTGCGCTGCCTTGGGAACGCTGGAGTTCCGATAAGACGGAGGTCTTGAGTTTTAACTTGACTTTCGAGAGCTCGGATAGTACCTATGCAATCTTGGCAACTGAAAAGCGTAGAGTGTCGAAGCGAGCGGTACGAAAACCACACCACGAATTGTCCATGAGCGCGATGACGGAACCAATCTCTCTACTTCGCAGGCAGGCCACCTCGCTCCTGCGCGACTATGCCGAATTGATGAAGCTGCGGGTGACCACGCTCATCGTAATGACCGCGTGGTGCGGCTACTACTTCGGCGCGCAGAAGGCTGGCGTTTCGTCGCTCTCCTGGGGGCTTTTTCACGCCTTGTTCGGAATCGGCCTGGTCTCCGGGGGAACCGCGGCGCTGAATGAAGTGATGGAGCACGAAGCGGACGGACGCATGCGGCGGACCGCGCAACGCCCGCTGCCCGCAGGCCGCATGAGCTTATTGCACGCCACCACGGCCGGCTTGGTGGCTACGCTGGGCGGGTCGATTTATCTGGCGGTTTTCACCAATCCGTTGACCGGCCTCTTGACGCTCTTGACATCGGTTGTTTACCTCGCCGCGTACACGCCTCTGAAGCGCATCTCGCCGATCTGCACTTTCGTGGGAGCTTTTCCTGGAGCTATGCCGGGAGTCCTGGGCTGGACGGCGGCGCGGGGACATTTGGAGTGGAGCACGCTGATATTGTTTGCCATCCTTTTTGTCTGGCAATTCCCGCACTTCTTTTCCATCGCATGGCTCTACCGGGAGGATTACGCAAGCGGCGGAATTCGGATGTTGCCCGTGGTGGAGGAAGATGGAAGATCGACGGCGCGGCGCATCCTGATCTACTCGCTGATTTTGATCCCGCTGAGCACTTTGCCCAGTATTTTCGGTATGGCGGGAAAGATCTACCTGGTGGGAGCGGTGGTGCTTGGGATCGCGCTCTTTTGGTTTGGCGCCCGCCTCGCATTTCTAAAGCTACCGATTAACAGTCCTCGATCTAAAATGTTTGCTCGCCACGTATTGCAAGCCACGGTCATCTACCTTCCAATCCTGTTTGCGCTGATGATGAGCAACTCGGTTAAGCCCTGAGAGCTTCGGGGATTTCGACGACAGCCAGCGCGCAGAGGAAAAATCCAGGAATATGTTTACTGGAAGCTACTTGGGGAATCCCGCTCGGGAACCGGCGGGGAGAGGCTCGGGTTATTGAACGGAGCTGCCGACTTGCGAGAACACATTGCCGGCGTTCGAACCGATCAGGCGGACTGTGCCTACCACGATGACAAGAATCACGGCCAGCATGATGGAATACTCGGCCACGTCCTGCCCTTGCTCGTCCGACCAAAGCTTGCTTAGAAAGTAGTTCATAGTTTCTCCTGATCGATACACCCCAGATTTCATGCCGCTGCCGAAACTGAAACCGCAGAGGCCTGCACTGCCGGTTGCACACTGTGATTCAGACTCAATCCCCAGGGATCGCTCTGCTGCGCCATCGCTTGCAGACCCACCTGATATTCGCAGTGCCCCAGCAGCTTCCACCAAACGACGGTGAATTCGATTCTGCGCTGGCGGTACAGAACGACCAGAGTGTCGAGCACCTTCAGTTCGTGGCGAATCGCGCCCAGCCGTGCTCCGGTCGAGGTGATGTCAAGCGTGTGCGCCAGCGCTTCAAACGAGATGCCGGAAGCGTCTGTTCCACGTACTCGGACGGGCAGTACAGCTTGCGTGCGATCCTGCCGACGCCGGTTTGCCTCTACTCTGGGTGAACGCATTGAAGCCCCAGAAACAGTGTGAGGCAAGCCGAGGCAGAGTGGAATGGCCCCGACGTGTGAGGCACAAAGGTAACCAGCCGGGGCGTGCCACTTCCAGAGGACGCAACGGAGGGGAAAGCTATCCAGTCATCGCTTGGGCGCGGCAGATTCCGCTTTTGCGGCGGGAACGAAGGCAGAGTGCATGGCGTTCAGGAGAGGCTGCTCGCGGCCGTTGTAGTCCTGGGAGAGTTCCCACATGAAGACGCCGCCGAGATGGCGTTTGTTCAGGGCATAGTGAACTTTCGCCGCGGTGGAGGCTGCGTTGTCGTAGGTGATGAAGCCGTACACGCTGGCATTGGGGTTGAGCAAATAAGGGGCTGACGCGAGGTCGTCGAAATATTCGGTCCAGTCTCCGCTGGCCAGGAACTGCTCGACCTGCGCGTAGGTGACGGTGGGCGCTCCGGCATTGCCGCAGAGAGCGTCGTTAGCGCAGAACTCCCAGAGTTGGTAGAGGTCAAAGGCATAGCCATAGAACGCGGTGCCGAGATTGATCTGCTCAGCGGGCACGTCGTAGAGCGACAGGTAATTTGTGGTTGAGGTGTCGAGGCTGCCTTCCTGGCCGGGATCGAGCGGGCTGAGATAGAGCGGCGAATTGTGGCCGCCGTGGTTGGTCCAGGCGCCGTGGAAGTCGTAGGTCATGACGTTGTAGAAATCGAGAAGAGGAGTCATGCCCACGAAATCGTAGATGCCGTAACCGCCGGGAGAAGAAGACACGGCGGCGGAGATGAGATATTGGCCGGCGGGCATGAGGTCCCGCAGGTCCTGGATGAGCGCGGTGAACTCAGAGGCTTGATTCTTGTCGTTGGGGACTTCGTAATCGAAATCGACACCGTCGTAGCCGTTGGCGATGGCGAAGCTGGCGATGTTCTGCGCGAAAGTGGAGCGCAGCGCGGCATCTTCGTCGATCTTCACAAACAGATCGGGATTGCCGCTGATGCACACTTCCACCTTGACTCCGAAGGCATGAGCCCGGGAGATGAGCTGGGGCTCAAGGAACCCCTGGGGGACGACGAGAGAGCCATCCGCCTGATCGGATGGACCGATGTTCGAGTGCACGATGTGCGTGAGCTGCTGGTAGGGAATGGTCGAGGCGTCGTAGGGAGGAACGTTCCATTTGCCCCAATAACCATAGTAGGCGAGCAGGCGCGGGGTTGCGGCGTGGAGTGCGGGGACGAGGGTGAAGAGTGAGATCAGTGTGGCGGCGTAGGTTTTCACAGTTAGGGTCATGGCGGGGGAAAGCCTCTGGGGTGCAAGTTTAGGACGGAGCGGGTGGCGGGTCAAGGATGCTAATGAGGTGGCAGCGCGCATTCACTGAAGGCAATGAGTACCCCTACTGAGTCATTCTGCTGCGGCGGGGAGGGGAACGATCCGGTTCGCGCGGTGGCCGCCGAAAGCGTGAATCGTCCTGGTTCCAGCCGTGACTTCGCCAGCGTGCAATACGCCGCGCGGGATGACGTACTCCTCTCCCGCGTTCACGGGAATCCTCTTCACGCCGATGATCAACGTGTAACGGCCCTCCACAACCAGCATGTATTCGTCGTAATCGTGGACATGGGCCACGGATGAGGCGGTTTGGCGGCAGGTCCAGAAGGCCATCTGGCTGCCGTCCGCGCCATCGAAGACGTAGCCTTCTACACCGGGAGTCGCCTGGCTGCTGCTGGCGATTCTGTTTACTGAGTGCTTCATGAACTCTGGAAATTCATTCATAAGAGCAACACTTCTCCGGCAATTTGCGCAGGGCGCGCTGGAGCGCTGCCGTGGTTCAGTTCATTCTCGCAGGTTGCACAGGCAAGTCAAAAGGCGAAAACAAAAACAAAAGCAAAGGCAAAGTCAAAGGCGTCGGACAGGAGTGTCCGACCCACATGGGCGGTGGCACCATCGGCCACTAGTGTATAAAAGATAAAGTTATGTCGCAGGCAGCGCCAGCTATCACGCGGAGCCCCGCGGATGTGGTCCGGATGACGCCGGTTTCGCAGGCGGCGAACGGGGTGTGCTATGCCGTGGCGGGCGAGACATCGATCAGCTCGTTTGACCTGGAGCGGATGATCGCGGCGGTGCCGACGAAGATTGCGGCGGCGCTCAAGCGCAAGGCTTATTATTTTGTGCCGCTGACGGTGACGCAGGGAGAAGAGATCCTGATTGCGGACCGTTATGATGTGGCGCTCAGCGACAATGCGGTGTGCCACCGCAACCTGAATCTGGGCGATTCGCAGTGCGTGTTCATCTCCACGCGGCTGATGGACGATAAGTTTTCCGTGGCGTTTGAGTTCTACATCAACGTGGGGCATGCGCTGGTGGAAGGGGCGGGGGTTTCCGAGGATTTCAGCGAGTTGGCGTGGAAGCAGGTGCAGGCAGGAACGCGCGGGGAGACTTCGCTGGACGCGTGGGAAGCGCGCAAGCTGGCGTTGGCCGGCGGGCCGGATGCGGAGCGCTTCAAGAACGAATACTTCGAGGCCACGTTTTCCGACACGATTTCGATTTACTTGCTTTCGCTTTATTTGGATGTGGATTATTACGATCTGCGGGAGCGGGATTATCCGCTGCTGGCGCCTTCGGCGCTGGCCGAGCGGCTGAGGAAAGTGGCGGAGATGTTTCCGGCGAATGTGGGGTTTGAGTTTGCGGTGCTGTATAAAAGGCGGGGGTAGCTAATCCCCTATTCCGCTGAGCGGGATGTACTGGGGGCTGTCGCCGCCGTTGTCTTCCATCTCAACGTAGGCCGAGCGCGTTCCTTTATGCTGCGGCGCGAACGTGATCGTAACCGTGCAGCTCGCGTTCGCCGCGAGCGATAGGCCACAGTCGTTGGTCTGCGGGAAGTCCTGATTCTCGGCCCCGAAGACGCCAACGGGATGGTCGAAGGTGATCGTGGAGCTGCCGACATTGGTCAAGTGGATCGCTCGCGGCTGGCTCAACGCGCCAACTCTCTCCGTTGGAAACTGCAATTTACCCGGCGCGATTCCCAGTGATGTCCCTTGGCCCACCAGTTGAATAAATAGCGGCTTGGACGATGCGCTGTCGTTGATCGTGATGGTTCCGCTCGCCAATCCCGTTGCCCTGGCGGTGAAATCGGCTGAGATGGAGCATTGCGCTCCGGGTGCGAGGCTGCCGGTGCATGTATTTCCCGTCATGCGAAAGGGCGCGCCGCTGCAGTGGATGGAAGAAAAGGTCATGTCCGATGTGCCGGAGTTCGTAATCGTCGTGGACATCGGGGTGCTGGTGGTGCCGAGCAGTTGCTTTTCGAAGCTGAGCGGCGTCGTGGGCGAGAATGTTGCCGCGCCGGTATTGAGCAGCGTGATGACGTGCTGCCCCAGAAAGTCGACGACCGCGAGGTCCGGTTTGCCGTCGTTATTTAAATCTGTGGCGGCGACATAGTAGGCCGTGATTCGGCCTGGAATCGGGTAGACGACCTCGGGTTGAAACGTTCCGTCGCCGTTGCCGTAGAGCACGTCGACACCGGCTGGCTCTTTTAGGACCTCGCCTGAGTCAGCCACAGCCAGATCAACTTTACCGTCGCCGTTGAGATCCTGCGCCGTGACCCATGCGGAGTTTGCAGCTGGGTAGCTTACTTGCTGCTGGAAAGTTCCATCCCCGTTGCCCAGCAGGATGGAAACTCCTGGGCCGTTCGACACAGCGAGATCCAACTTCGTTTTGCTGCTTGTGAAATACGCCGCGGCGGCTCCGCTGGGCGGCCCATATACTAAATAGTACCCGTCGGCAGTAAAGGTACCGTCTCCGTTGCCAAGGAGGATCGCGACCTGGTAGTTCGGAAACTCCTCGCCTCCGACTGCCACGTCAATCTTGCCGTCAAGATCGAAATCGCCGATAGCCATCACATATCCAGTCATGGAGTACGGCAGAGGGGTGGTTATAGGTGGCCCGAAGGTTCCGTCACCGTTGCCAGGCAGCACCTCAACGCAGTCGCACACCTGCCCCTGCGATGTCACCGCCTCAAGGTCAAGGATATCGAGGTTACCTGTGCCCGTGAAATCTCCGACGGCTACCATGTACGAGTGTGCTGTTGTCGGGTACGGCACCGCCGACTGAAAGGTCCCATCGCCGTTTCCCAGCAAAACGTAGACATAGTCCTCTCCCGCTGCGCCGACCACCAGGTCCAGTATTCCGTTATTACGAAGGCTTGCAGCTGCTGCGTGAAAGGCCTCTGCCGCGGCATAGGTCGCACCGTGACGGAATGTTCCATCGCCGTTTCCCAAGAGAATCTCCACATTACCGGAACCGTAAACGCCCGGAACGGCTACGTCAGGGATTCCGTCGCGATTGAAGTCGCCAACCACGAGTGACTCGGGCTGTTGTGCCCCTACGTAAAAGCTCGAACGAGTCTCGAATTGGCTGTGCGCTTGCGGGGCAACGAGTAATCCAACCAATAGCGCGACGATCTCAGCGATTCTGGAAGCCATTTGCGAGCTCCGAGGAGGGAACGTCAATCTTGGAGAGTAGCACGAGTCTGTGGGCCGCTGAATCTTTTTTCGGATGCTACGTGTCTCAGTTGGCCGACTGCAAGTTTTTGCAGATTTTTAACACAAACGCAGCTTGGAGGTGCTAGAGTCCGTCCCGCGAGGGGGCAGTTGTAAAAATCCACTTAAGGAGACGGCTATGTACTACAAGGTTGTAGTGTGTGTTCTCGGGGTTGCCCTTTGTATGCTTTTCACTTGCTCGCGGGCTGCCGGGCAGGCGCCCTCGCTCGGAACGGTCGACGACCCTCAACAGCTCCTGGGCGGCTGCCCTACCAACCGGTACTTCTACTCCGGGGATAACAACATGGTTTGCTACACCACGACAGTTCGTTGCTCGAACGCTGACCCATTAGACCTCGTGTATGGCGTGGATATAACACCTGGACTGCAGTCATACAACGGGACCATTGTCATGTTTGCTGGCGACGGAGGAACCTATGCCGGCGACAGTAATGGATACTTCGACAACTACGCGCAGAACTACCTTGCCGCAGGCTATCAAATCGTGCAGATAGCTTGGGGGAAAACCTATCCGGGATACGATTGGGAATACAGCAACGTGAACACGGACGACTATGCTTACAGCATCAGGAATGCCGCTTGTCGACCCGCGACATTTCTGAATTACGTGCGGTTTGGAAACGGAAACCCCAACGTGCCGATCATCTGGAATGCAACGAAGGGAGGCATGTGTGGGCACGGAAATAGCGGGGGAGCAGGAGCTATGGCGTACGCCCTGGCATGGTACAACGCCGGCGCAGGAGGCGCCGCATCAAATGGAAGCGGTTATCTCGACAAAGTCGTGCTGGAGAACGGCCCGGTCTTCAGCGACATCTTTCAGGGATGCGAGGTACAGAGCGGGGTCAACAGCCAGTACACGACAATATGCCCTCCCGGCAGCACCCAGACCGGATGCAACAGCTGGCCGGGCGGCGGGGGGAACGTATTCGATTACCATCTCGAGTACATTTCCCGGGACGCTCCAGCAGTAGAGCTTTGGTCCGGCACTCCCGCACCGGCCTGTGCCACGCAAAACACGGCGCAGACCACAACCGCTGCCGAGCAGACGCTGTGGCAACAGATGAGTATCGTGGACTTCACGTCTACGACCCAGCCCAGCTTCAACTACCCCGTCACCGCCATGTCCGGGTGGCTTTGCCAGAGCGTCACGGGCCAGGTGAACGGCCAGCCAGTACCGATGAATAACTCTGCGCCCGAGGGTGAGCTCTTCTTTCTCCAATTTGCGGCGCAATCGGACGCAGGAGGGTTTTTGTCGGTGAACGGGGTTTCCGCGTGCCCAAACGGTCCAGAAAACGTGGAAAAGGGCGTAGTAACGGTCAACAATGTGACGTTTGGTCCCGGCTCCCCTTATGCCTCGCAGGCGCTCATAAACGACATGATTGGACAGAGTCCAGCCAACCCCTCGTCGTCCTGCAAGAACATGGGCGTTTTGAGAGCGCAGCAGAACTGAAACCGAGCAAGCTCCGAGGGGCGTGCGGTTCGCGCGCGCCCCTTTTTCTATTGCCTGCGCCGTTCAATGGAAATCCCGCGACGCTACTTGTTCCCAATCACAAAATTCACTGTGCTGGGCTGATTCGTATTCACCGTGACTGATTTCTCCCAGCTTTTGGGTTCGGTGAAGATGGGGCGCTGGACGGTGTGTTCGGTGAGCACGTCGTAGGCTTGCTCCTTGCCGGCGAGTCCCCAGCCTTCATGCCAGGCGACAATCTGATACGTGCCCGGCGGGACGCTGGTGAACTGGAAGCGTCCGCTCTCGTCGGTGACGGCGTAGTAAGGGTGTGGAACCACCATCATTTCCGCATTCATCCAGACATGGCCGCCGTTGCAGCGCAGGTTGACCAGGCCGGGCGCCGACATAGTGCGAGAAGTGACCTGATTGGGGAAAGGGAATGGCAGGTTAAAGCTGGCCGCGCCGTCCATGTGGATGGTGTGCAGAGTCGCATCGGAGCTCTGCATCTGCAGAGCAGCATTCTGGGGCACCAGAAGAATGTGCGGAATGTAGCGGCAATGTTTCTGATCGAGATGACGGCGCTGCTCGGGCAGTTCGAGCGCTTTTCCGGCGGAGATATTCTTGAGATAGACGATCGTGTTGGCCACGCCGCTGTCGGGTCCGAGGATCAAGCGATCGAGGCTAACCGTTTTCTTACCCTCCGGATCGCAGACCTGCGCATCCTTGGTGACGGGAAAGTCGAGCTGGTGTGGGACTGGTCCCGACCATTTGATGGTGCCGGAGATGGTTCCGCCGTCGTTGACGGAGATGACGCTGTAGTTGCCCTGGGCTGCGGCAAAGGTTGTAAGGATAACGATAAGGGGGAAAGTCAGCAAAAGACATCGAGAACTCAGATTGCGCATACAAGAAAGCCCCTGAAAGCCCACCGCCCGTTCCGCGCGAACCGATCCGCGGTCGTCGTGGAACGCGGGCTGAATTTTTGGTCGGTCTTGCTATTCCGCAGGCAACGGCTTACACCCAACTTGCGGGACAGTGCTGACAGGATCCCGCAGGGACGGGCAGCACTCGTGTTTGCGGTCGTACATGGTTCCAACCGGGAGGACCGTCGCCGGTTCGTGTGATTGGAATCACAAGTTAGCTTGCCCTAACCTTCGTTGCGGGTCGAGATTACCAAGGTGGTGTATCGGGCGGGGAGGGGTTGTTGGCAGCGGCGAAAGGGCGTGGATGCGGGACGCTCAGCGCGTCGACTCACTCTCGATCCGGGATGGCTTACAATCTTGCTGCCATGACGGTACTGGTTCGATCGTTCGCGAAAATCAATCTCGGGTTGCGCATTGGCGCGGTTCGACCAGATGGCTTTCATGAACTGTTGACCGTCTATCAGACGATTGGGCTGCATGATTTGATCCAAGTAAGTGTGGCGCGAGGGAGCGGGATTGAGATTCGGTGCGACGACCCGAAGGTTCCGAAAGATGAATCGAATACCTGCTATCGCATGGTCGAGAAGGCCATGGAAGCTCTGCGTGCGAAAGGGCGTGTCGTTATCGACATTGAAAAACGGCTGCCGGTGCAGGGCGGGCTGGGTGGGGCTTCGTCCAACGCCGTGGCTGCGCTGCTGGGGTTGGAGCGGGTGTTGAAGAAAAGTTTGCCGGCGACGGAGCGGCTGCGTATCGCGGCCGAAGTGGGGTCGGACCTGCCGCTGTTTCTGGTGGGTGGGACGGTGCTGGGCGTGGGACGCGGGGAACAAGTGCATCCGCTGGAAAATTTGCGGGCGACGGCTTGCGTGGTGGTGACGCCGGAGGTGGGGGTTTGGACGCCGCAGGCATTTGCGGAGTGGGATCGATTGATGGGAGAAGATATACGGGGGCTGAAGCCCGCGTTCGCCCGGGACCTTGACGCGGCCCCTTCGACGGGCTCAGGGCAGGCTCTGAAGGGCCGCTCTTCCACGGTGCTGCCGAGTTCTGTTGTTGCCGCGACGACTGCCGGGCTTCGCCCGGCCCGGACGGGCAAGAGTGCCCGTCCCCACACAGGCAATGCGAAATTGACGGCTCCGAAGGCATCCGATAGAATGGGTGAGCTTGGCCGAGAGCTGTCGGCGTGGCTGAGCGAGAGTTACTCCGGTGCTCCTTTTAGAAGGGGCCGGGCCGAGAATCCGCTTCTCGAGCTTGTCCGGGCCGGGATCAAGAACGACTTTGAACAGGTCGTCTTTCCTGAGTATCCCGAGCTGAGTGAAGGAAAATGTGCGCTGGAGCGTGCGGGCGCGAAGTATGCGTCTCTGTCGGGCTCCGGGTCGGCGTTGTACGGGCTGTTCGCTTCGAAAGAAGGGGCGCGTACGGCGGCGGCAAGGCTGCGGAGGCAGGGCTGGGCGGCGCAGGCGACGGTTACGCTGACGCGGCGGGAGTACTGGCGCGGGATTTTCGCGGGGTAGTCGGTGGTTGGGACGCTCGACTTCACTTGGACGGGTGGTCCCCATGGTGGGCGCTTGCTTCGCTTGGACGGGTGATCTTTGGTGAGGCGCTCGGCTTCGCCATCGCTTGGACGGCCGAAGGCGGCCGTCGCCACATGGTCCGGAAAAGTTTTGATTGTTGATTTTGGATTGTTGATTGACAATGGGACGGTTGGTTGACCGGGTCAATCGACAATCCAAAATCAACAATGGCTTTACTGGGCCGTCGACTAATGGTAGGTCAAGTGCCTTTGGAGCACTTTGTCTAGGTTCGAATCCTAGCGGCCCAGCCAGAAAATAGCTTTTAGCTCTTGGCTTTTGGCTCTTAGCTTGAAACCTAAGAGCCGGAAGGTTTGGCTAAGAGCTAACAGCTAAAGGCTAAGAGCTAACTATGGCCACTTTGGTGACGCCGACGGAAAAAACGGAGAAAGCCGAGAAGCAGTCCCCGCCCATGCCCGAGGAGAAGCCGGAACGCAAGCCGCGTGCGCGAGTGGACGAGAAGTTCAAGATTTTCAGCGGAACGGCCAACGAGCCTCTGGCCGACGAGGTTTGTAATTTTCTCGGTATGCCGCGCGGCCAGGCCATGGTGAAGCGTTTTGCCGATGGCGAGGTGTACGTCCAGATCCAGGAGAACGTGCGCGGCTGCGATGTGTTTGTGATGCAGCCGACATGCCGGCCGGTGGATGAAAACCTGATGGAGCTGTTGCTGATGATCGACGCGTTCAAGCGGGCGTCGGCACGGCGGATTACGGCGGTGATGCCTTACTTCGGGTATGCGCGACAGGATCGCAAGGATAAGCCGCGGGTGCCGATCTCGGCGAAGCTGGTGGCGGATTTATTGACTACGGCGGGGGCTCACCGGGCGCTGATCGTGGACCCGCACACGCCGCAGATACAGGGTTTTTTTAACATCCCGGTGGATCATCTGTTTGCGTCGCCGGTGCTGGTGGATCATTTCAAGAAGTTGAACTTGCCGAACCTTACGGTGGTTTCGCCCGACGCGGGCGGCGTGGAGCGGGCGCGGTTTTTCGCGAAGAAAGTGGATGCGGCGCTGGCGATCGTAGATAAACGGCGGGTGGAAATGAACGTGGCCGAAGTGATGCATGTGATCGGCGACGTCAAGGGACGGTCCTGCCTGATCATCGACGATTTGATCGATACTGCCGGGACGACGGTGAAAACGGCGGCGGCGCTGCTGCAAAACGGAGCGACCTCGGTTTATGCCTGCGCCTCGCATGCCGTGCTCTCCGATCCGGCGGTGGAGAACATTCACAACTCCGCCATCGAGCATGTGGTGGTGACGAACACGATCCCGCTAACGGCGGAGGCGGCGAGCGAGCCCAAGATTATGGTGCTTTCGATTGCGGGATTGATTGGACGGGCGATTCAGTCCATTCACGAAGAGACTTCAGTCAGCAAATTATTTATGTAAGGCAGGAATTCGAAATTATGGCGACCACTTTAGAACAAAACGTTTTGGAAGCGAATCCGCGGGAAGCCGGCACCAAGAATCATGCGCGGCGGGTGCGGCGCGAGGGCAAAATTCCCGCTGTGGTGTACGGCGCGGGGAAGGACTCTATGCCAGTGACGGTGGACCCGCGGCACGTGCTGCGCATTCTGCGGTCCGACAGCGGCCACAATACGATTTTCGATCTGGCGCTGAAGGGTGGCGAGAGCACCAAGGCCATGATTGTGGATTGGCAGTATGAACCGATCAAAGGCCATTTACTGCACATCGACCTGAAGCGCATTGCCATGGATAAGGCGTTGCGGGTCAGCGTGCCGGTGATGCTGCAGGGAGTGCCGGCGGGAGTGAAAACCGAAGGCGGCATTCTCGAGCAGATTCTGCGCGAGGTCGAGATCGAGTGTTTGCCGGGAGACATTCCCAGCCATATCGATGTCGATGTAAGCGAACTCACGTTCGGCAAGGTGCTGCGCGTTTCGGATTTGCCGCATAACGAGAAGCTGAAGTTCCTTACGGACACGAACCAGCCTGTGGCGCACGTGACCAGCGTGAAGGAAGAAGTGGTGGCCACTCCGGAAGCGGTGGCGGCGGAAGCGGGAGCTACGCCAGCCGAGCCCGAAGTCATCAAGAAGGGCAAGGCCGAGACGGAAGAAGAGGGCGAGGCCGCTGCCGAGAAGCCGGAGAAGAAGGCCGAGAAGAAGGAGAAGAAATAGCCTCGTGGCGAGAGAAGCCGAGCTGCGCTCGGCCGGACAGCCCCTTCGGCTTCGCTCAGGGCAGGCTAGGGCGGCTGTCCCCACACGGGTTGTCCCTGCGCGGTTCGGGATGGTGGCGTGAAACTGATCGTTGGGTTGGGCAATCCTGGTGACGAGTACATGCTTACGCCGCATAACATCGGTTTTCTGGTGGTGGATCGCATCGCCAGCGAGCGTGGAGTCGAGATCAGGAACCGGCAGTGCCGGGCGCTGACGGTGAGAATGCAGGTTGGGGACGAGTCGGTGCTGCTGGCCAAACCCGAAACCTACATGAACCTGAGCGGCATGTCGGTGCGGGAGTTGGTGGCGGAGTACGAAGCGAAGCCGGAATCGGATTTGATCGTGATTCAGGACGAGCTGGATTTTCCGCTGGGCACGTTGCGGATTCACACGCGGCGGAGTTCGGCGGGGCATAACGGGATCGAGTCGATTATCGATGCACTGGGCACGCAGGATTTTTTGCGCATCCGGATTGGCGTGGCCCCGGAGCGCAAAGTGGAAGATGGCCCGAGCTATTTGCTTTCGCCGTTTCGCAAGGCCGAGCTCGCGGTGGTGGTTGGAATACTCGATACCGCGGCCGAGGCGGTGCAGGTGATTTTGACCGAAGGTCCGGCGGCGGCGATGAACCGGTTTAACCGGAAGGACAGTGAATAAGAAGCGAGCCAAACGCGCGATTATTGCGTCGCACAAAACGCGACGCGTCGCGCGGCTCGCCCAGATCCTTCGGCGGGCAAAAAACGCCCGCCTCAGGATGACAATTTTGTGATGTGGCAAAGATTTGGAGACAAGAATGAATCGTATTTATGAGCTGATGTTTATTGTCAGGCCGGATATGGTGGACGAGGATCTGGACAAACTGGTGGCGAACCTGGAATCCACGGTGACCTCGGCCGCGGGAACGGTCAAGAGCGTGGACCGGATGGGCAAGCGGCGTCTGGCCTATACCGTCCGCAAGTTCCGCGAGGGCATCTACGTTCTGATGACCATCGAAGGCGGGGGTCCGGTGATCCATGAACTGGAGCGCCGTCTGCGCGTCACCGAGCAGGTGATCAAATTCCTTACTGTGCGCGTCGACGAAGAGTTGAAGCGTCTGGACAAGATCAAGAAGCTGCGCGATGCGAAAAAGAAGGTGAGCGCGCAGCCGGCAGTAGTGGCGGAAGAAGCGCCCGCGGAGCCGCCAGCGGCTGAAACGCCAGCAACAGCGTAGGCAGTACCTAGTACCGAGTACCGGGTGGGACAGCGCGGAATTGCAGGTCTCGGCTCGGGAGACGAATGTGGGTTTACTGGGTACTGGCAACTGGGTACTGGCAACTGATTTTAAAGGAGCGTTATGACTGAAGAGACGAAAGCACCAGCGCCATCGGGCGAGCGGCCCTCGCGGCCTTACGGGGAGCGTTCCGGCGGAGGAGACCGTCCGCGGTTTGGCGGAGGCGGTGGCGGCGGGCGATCCGGGCCCGGTGGTCCGCCTCGCGAAGGCGGGCGCAAGTTTTTCCGGCGCAAGAAGGTTTGCAAGTTCTGCACGGAGAAGATCGCAGACATCAACTATAAGGATTACCGGCTGCTCGGCCAGTTCGTGGCGGAGAGCGGCAAGATCGTGCCGCGGCGGCTGACAGGCGTCTGCTCGCCGCATCAACACCGGCTGGCCTCGGCCATCAAACAGGCGCGCAACATCGCATTGCTGCCCTTCGCCGGGCGGGCATCGTAAAAAGCAGCTTCTGGCTCCTAGCTTCTAGCCTCTAGCTAAAACTAAGGGGCGGGAAGTGTTGGTTAGCCAGAAGCCAGGAGCTAGGAGCTTTCATGGAAGTCATTCTCAAAGAAGACGTAAACAAGTTGGGGTCGCGCGGCGACGTGGTGAAGGTCGCCGAAGGATATGGGCGCAATTTTCTTCTGCCGCGCAAACTAGCCATCGAGGCCACGGCGGGCAATAAGGCCGTTATCGTGCAGATGAAGGCCGCTTCGGTGCGCAAGTCGGCCAAAGAGAAGACGCAGGCCGAAGAGCTGGCCAAGCAGTTCGAGGGACTATCGGCTACGTTCCAAAAGCGGGCGGGCGAGCACGATCAGTTGTTCGGCTCGGTCACCTCGGGCGACATTGCCGACGCCATCGTGAAAAAAGGAATCAACCTGGACCGGAAACAGATCCAGCTTCACGAACCGCTGAAGACCCTGGGCGAATTCACCGTGCCGGTGAAGTTGCACAAGGAAGTGACCGCACATTTGAAGGTTGTGATCGAGAAGGAAGCGCTCGCGGAGTAGATTTGGAGATCCGGCCCGGGCGCTCTGCCCGGGCTTTTTTCGTGCATTTCGTCTTGCAAAATTCCTGCACTGATTATTGGCACATGAGCGTGAGCCGAAGCAGAGCGCCATTGGTCCATCCGCTGCCATCGGCTGGCAAGTGGGTGTAATACACATAAAAGCTCTTGCCCAGCGTGTGCGGGTCACCGCCCAGGCCAACAGCCGTGGGATAGGCGGCAATCGGGCCGAAGGCGCCGATCGAGACGGGCACCGTCCAAGTCAGAGCATCGGTGGATTCGGCATAGGCGAAATTGGTGTCGTCGGAAACGATCATTACGTAGCGCTGCAACGCGTTGTTGTAATGGATATCGAGATAGCCTGAAAATGGGGCCAGTGGAATCAGATCGGTAGACGCCCCGCCGATTGCGGGCTGCAGAATCCAGCTGCCCTCGTAAAATTTCTGGAAGGCGACGGCGCGATGCGGCGGCAATCCGAAGGCGGCGTCTAATACATCCGAAGCCAAGGCCCGCGCAACGGAGACGTTGGTCGTGGTCGAGACTCCCTGGGCGTTCGTGCTGTTAAGCGTGCCGTTGGCGATCCAATCGGGGAAATAGAGATAGAAATACTTGCCGTCGGGTGAGAGCACGAGCGGTCCGTCGCCGATTTCGTAGCCTTGGAGCCCGACTTCATAGGCCTGGTTCAGGCGAATGATTTCGCCGAGGTCGGTCCAGTGCAAGCCGTTATCGGTGGATGCGGCCAGGCCGAGCGCCGCATAGAGAGCATCGTTTGGAAGTTCCGCGTGATAGGTGGCCAGCAGGTTTCCGGCTCCTTTCTGACCCGCAGGAACCTGATAGACCGGGCCTCCGCCCATGTAGCCATAGCTGGGATAGATGGGGTTCACGGAGCGGTTGGGATTTGGGGAGACGCTGACATCCCGCGGATTGTCCGAGCCCAGCGGGTTGTCGAGCGTGCCCATCGTGGTCGTGAACGATCCGGACTTGTTATTGCCCACCCAATATCCCTGCCACATCTGGCGGTAGTGCGCACCACCGTCGCTGGCGAAAAATTCGTAGCCGGCGTCCGTCCTGATGACGCCGAGGGGCGTGTCGGGCCAGTCGAAGCTGTCAGTGAGTGGCGGCTCAGCCTTGGCCCCGGCCGCGAGGCGCTGCGCCGGCGAGGCGACGACGACCTGCGACGTCACCGAGGGATTGCAGAGTGGAGTCAAGGCCTGAGCAATGGCGACTTTGGACGAGAGATGAAGGAAACCGGCTAGCAGGCAGAGCAAGGCGAGCTGTAATCGGAAGCGCATCGGGCACCCTCGAAATCGAAGTCGAGCGGGTCGCAGGGGACGAAAGATGACCTGCTGCAGGCCATTGCCGGTCCCCATCGCTTAGGAACACCGCAATCCGCGGAATGTCGCGAGTGGCTGGGCCGAAATCATTCGGTGAGCCGGAACTCCGCGTGCAGCGCGGCGCTGGAGTCTTCGCCCACCCACACGTCGAACTGCTCGGGCTCGACGACCCATTTTTTTTCGGCCGGGCTCCAGAATTGCAATTCGTCTTTTCCCAGGGTGAAATGTACGGTACGCTTAGCGCCCGGCTCCAGGGCCACGCGCTCAAATCCCTTTAATTGCCGCACTGGACGAGAGGCGCTGCCGGCGCGCTGGTGGATGTAAAGCTGGACCACGGCATCGCCGGTGCGGCTGCCGGTATTAGTCACGTCCGCTGAGACCTCAATCGTGCCTCCGGCATGTGCCGTTGGAGTTACTTTCAAATTGTCGAAAGAGAACGTCGTATAGCTGAGGCCGTAACCGAAGGGATAGAGCGGGGTACTGCGAACATCCCAGTAGCGCGATTTGAAGTCGGGCGAGGTCTCCGGGTTTTGCGTGAGGTTGTGGTTGTAATAGAGAGGAAGCTGTCCGGTGCTGCGCGGCCAGCTTACGGGCAGGTGAGCTGAAGGATTGGCGTCGCCGAACAACACATCGGCGATTCCGTTACCGCCCTGGCTACCGGGATACCAGGCTTCGAGGATGGCCGGGACGTGTTCAGCGGCCCATGAAATATCGAGCGGACGGCCGTTGATGAGCACCAACACGACGGGCTTGCCGGTGGCAGAAACCGCTTCCAGCAGTTCTTCCTGTCCGTTGGAAAGCTTCAGCGAAGACCGCGAAGCGTATTCGCCACTCATCAAATCAATCTCACCCAGCACAAGTATGGCTACATCGCTCTGCCGCGCGAGGGCGACTGCGTCTTCTGTGGCTTGCTGCGCTTCTTGCGCAGTCTGCGCTGGTTGTTCCTTCATCGCCGCTGTTACCTTGAAGCCCTCGAAAGGGGAAGGGATGTCGCGGCGGAGGTTCGGCCCGTGTGCGAATGCGACGCGGATGGCGGAACCGGCCTTCTCCTGAATGCCCTGCAAAATGCTGACCGTGGGACCCGGCTTCACGATCGCGCCCCACATCGAGAGAAGGTCACTCTGGGCATCGCCGAGCGGGCCGATCACTGCGATGGAATGGATCGTCTTGCCGCTCTTGTCGAGAGGCAGCAATGCGCCGTGGTTGCGCAGCAACACTACCGAGCGTTGCACGACGCTGCGCGCCAGTTGTTGATGCGCGGGATCGTTGAGTGTTTTTTCGATGTTCGCTTCGTCGATATAAGGGTGTTCGAATAATCCCAGGCGAATCTTGGTTTCAAGAATCGGCAGCACGGCGTCGTCAATCTGCTGCATCGAGATGCGTCCCTGCTGCAGCTCTATTGGCAGGTATTTCAGGTAAGTGCCGCTGGCCATATCCATGTTCAAGCCGGCGGTGAAGGCCTTGTGGGCAGCGTCCTGCGGGTCGCGGGCATAGCCGTGAATCCTCAGGCTGCGGACCGCGAAGGCATCGCTCACCACGAAGCCCTGGAAGTTCCAGGAGTCGCGCAGCACATCATGCAGGAGCCAGCGGTTGCCGCTGGCCGGGACATCGTTAAGATCCATGTATGCGCTCATCAGGCTGCCGGCGCCCGCATCGACGGCGGCTTTGAAAGGCGGGAGGTAGACGTTCCACATTTCTTCTTCCGGAATGTAGGAGGAATCGTAGTCACGTCCTCCGTCGGCCGCGCCGTATCCGGCGAAGTGCTTGGGACAAGCCAGCACGCGATCCGGCGCGCCTAACTGCTGGCCTTGAAATCCCAACACCTGGGCTCGGGCGATGGCGGCTCCAAGGTAAGGATCTTCTCCCGCGCCTTCGACCATGCGCCCCCAACGAGCATCGCGGGCGATGTCAACCATGGGGGCAAAGGTCCACTGAATTCCGGCGGCTCGAGCCTCCTGCGCGGCCACGGCTTGCGCGGCTTCCACCATCTTCGTATCCCACGAGGAGGCCATGGCGATTGGCGCGGGGAAGATGGTGTGGTAACCGTGAATCACGTCGAGCCCGAAGAGGACTGGAATGTGCAGCCGCGATTGTTCGACTGCCACGTGCTGCAGGCGGTTGATCTCCTTGGGATCGGAAACCCAAAGAATGGAACCCGCGCCGACCTGCTTGAGGATTTCCTCTACCGGCTGGGTCACGTTTTCCTTGAATTCGGGAGGAGGATCGCCGGGAAGCTGCGATAGTTGGGCGATTTTCTCCTCGGGAGTCATCTGCCGCAGCAGGCCCTTGGCTTTGTCGCGGATCTGTGCGTCAGTGAGCGAGTTGCTCGCAGAACCGGCTTGGGCTGTGAGTTGGCCAGGCTGGTAGAGAAAAGTTATCAGTGCGATTAAGAAGTACACCCAACAGCTCTGTGCGAATCGGTTTCCCATTGGTCTCTCTCCGGCGGCCGCTGCGAGGTCGCCGGATGCGAGTATATACTCGCGGTTCGACGATTTGTTTCGCGTGGAATCCGCCTGGACCGCGGCCAGACCAACTCTACGAACCGCGGTAGGCGCTGGGCGAGTCTCCGTGCCGGTGAATCTGTAGGAAAGGTAAACGCCCTTGATCTCGCCGCTTTATCTTTTGGCGGACAGTCAGTTGCTTTTTTCGCAGGCTGACGATAACCGCGTAACCAGCGGAATTCGGGCGAGCCTGCCCTCCGGCGATCCCAAAGCGGCGTACATCGGCGCATCCAACAATGACCGCGCGGAGTTCTACGACTTGTTCGTTGCCGCTATGGAGTTGGTGGGAGTATCCGATTGTCGCATGGTGCCCAGTCAGCTGGCGGATGAAGACAGGCTCTTCCTGGAGGAGGCCGATCTGGTGCTGCTGGCCGGGGGCGATGTCGAGCGGGGCTGGCAGGTGTTCGAACGCAACGGCATGAAAGATCTGATTTTGAAAAGGCGCTACGGTGGCGCCGTCTTCGTAGGCGTTTCAGCGGGAGCAGTCCAGTTGGGACTGGGAGCGCTTACCGACGCTCCGCAACCGAAGAAGCTTTATACCTTCGCCTGCGCGCCCTTCTATATTGGCGCGCACGAAGAGGCCGATGAGTGGTGGAATCTGCGCGCTCTAGTGAATCTTTCTCAATCCGGGGTTCGAGGAGTAGGCATTCCCATGGGTGGAGGCGCGATCTACTGGCCGGACGGCACGCTGGAGCCGGTTCGCCGGCCTCTGACCGAACTGGTCAAGGAAGACGACGAGGTCCGTGAACGTCTGCTGATGCCGTTGGACCCAGCGGGAGAGAGATCGAACTCCGTGAGCGGATGAAGACGCTGGGCGAGTTCGCCGCGCCGGTGAAGCTGCACAAGGACGTGACCGCGCACTCGAAGGTGGTTATTGAAAGGAACGTGATGGCGGAGTAGCGGCCTTCTCGGAACATGGGTGCCGTAGGCACTGGCGATAATAGCCCGCCAGTTCACTGGCGGGAATGCCCACCACGAGCCAACCGCGTCCCAAGGACGCCTGAACCTTCCACCTGGGCGGAAACCGAAGCCAGTCCGAGAGCGATGGTCACCAGACAGAAGGCTGGTCTCATAAAGCTTAGACGCAGCGCGCGCAGAATAGCCAACCCAGACCCGGCGAATGCCTTGTGTGCCACTGTTCTGTTTCCTGCTAACCCATTCCAAAAGAATCACCTAGACCCCACTAAATTCTTCCGGCAGCCTATAATTCCTGCTCACGGTTCCGCTGACTGACCGTCTATTCCTATGCAAGCCCGGGTACGGCATCGACACCGGGCGGTATAGGACATGACACGACAATGCCGGCCGATGTTTGGGCAGTAACACTTGCGGTTGGGACACGGGCCCACTCCAGAACAGAGTGCGACAGGGTGGAGAAAGCCAGCGATTGCATAGTCGGCGAGAATCAAGTCAGTGAGCGACAAGTCAGTGAGCACCAGGACCCCGTGCGGGGCCGCATGGCTGGGCAAGAACGCCGCATCGACGATACGATCCTCATCCGCGAGGCGCAGCGCGGCAACCGCGCCGCCTTCGAGGAACTGGTGCGCCACTACGATCAGGCGGTGCTGCGGCTGGCGCTGCACCTCACCGGCGCCGAGCACGACGCGCAGGACGTTTATCAGGACGCCTTCCTCAAGGCCTATAAGAACATTGGAAGTTTTCGCTTCGAGTGCTCGTTTTATACGTGGATTTACCGCATCGTCACCAATCTTTGCCTGGATCACTTGCGCAAGAAAAATGTACGCAAGGAAGATGCGCCAGTGGCGAAAGACGGCAACGGCGGCGAGTATAACCTGCTCGAACAGGTGCCGGACGGACGCGCGGGGGCGAATCCGGAGCGCGATTTGATGCGGCGGCAGTTGGAAGCGCGGATCTCCGGCGCGCTGGAAAAGCTGACGCCGCGCGAGCGCATGGTGTTTGAGCTAAAGCATTACCACGGGTTGAAGCTGCGCACCGTGGGCGAGATTTTGCATACTACGGAAGAGACCGCGAAGAATACGTTGTTTCGGGCTACGCAGAAGTTGCGCGGGGCGCTGGCGGATATGAGATAGGAAGAAGTTTCAGAGTTTCAATGTTTCAAGGTTTCAAAGACCTTGAAACTCTGAAACCTTTGAAACCTTGAAACGGGGTTTGCTGTTATGAAATGCGAATGGGTACGGGAAAATGTAACGCTGCATGTTTACGGCGAGCTGGCCGATGACGCTCGTCATGAACTGGAGCAGCATGTGGCGCGCTGCGCCGACTGCGCCGCCGAACTGAAGGCGGAGCAGGAGTTCCACGCGCTGCTCTCGCAGGAACGGGCGGCGGAGCCGACGCCGAATCTGCTGGCGGCATCGCGTATGCGTCTGCAAGAGGCTCTGGAAACGGCCGAGCAGGGCCGCTTCTGGCATCGTCTCGCGTTCGATCCGGCGAACTGGCTGCGGCAGGTACGCTTCTCGCCGGCTCTGGCATCGGTGATTTTGATTCTCGGGTTTGCCGGTGGAGTGGGAACTTCCTACAAGGTGTTCGTTCACCAGCCGAGTGGTTTGGGTGTGAGTCCCGCTCCGGCTTCTGCTTCTAACGACGCTTCGATCACCGGCATTCGTTCCATTACACAGGAGCCGGGCACGAATAAGATCGACATCAAATACGACACGGTTTCCACGCTGGAAACGCAGGGATCGATGAATGACCAGCGCATCCAGCAACTGCTGCTGTTTGCCGCGCGCAACAACTACAATTCCGGCGTGCGCATGGATTCGGTGGATCTGCTGACGCAGAAGCCCGATGTATCGCAGGTGCGCGATGCGCTGATCTACGCGCTGCGCTACGATACGAATCCCGGAGTGCGGCTGAAGGCTCTGGACGGTCTGGGCAGTTTCGTGAAAGATGACGTGCACGTGCGCGACGCGGTGCTAGAGGCTCTAGTGAACGATTCGAACCCCGGAGTGCGCACCGAAGCTTTGCGTTTGATCGAACCGGTGAAGGCGGATGGCAGCGTGCGCGGGGTGTTGATGACGCTGGCGGCGAAAGACCAGAGCACCTACATCAAGTCGCAGGCCCGCACCATGCTGGCGCAGTTGCCGGAGATTGATTGAGATAAGGTAGCGAGCCAAACGCGCGATTGTTGCGTCGCAAAGAGCGCGACGCTTCGCGCGGCTCGCCCAGATTCCTCGCAGCGCAAAAAACGCTTGCTCGGAATGACAAGCGAATTTATTAAATTGAGGTGCTTATTTTGAAGCGTTCGCCACAATTCGTCGGCTTGGTTTGCATGCTGGCTGTGCTTGCACCCCTGGCCTTAGCGCAGGAAACACACATCTCCCGCGAGGGAGACGGAGTCTGGGGCCAGGAAGTCGCCGGAACGCTGGCGGCTGTGAAAACTCTGCGGGTCAAGGTAGATGTGGGTTCGGTGATCGTCAAAGGCGGTTCGCAACAGGGCATCAGTTACGTCATTCACACCCGTTCTTATACTTCTTCCGAGCAGGACGCCAAACGCCAATTCGAGTCCTACAAGCTTACCGTGTACATGCGCGGAGACACGGCGTGGATCGTGGGCGACTGGCAGGGCCGGCACCCGCGCAAGTTCTCGGGCGAATTTGCCATCAGCGTTCCCCGGGAAATCAGCCTGGTAAAGATCGAAACCGAGGGCGGCGACATTGACACCACCGGAGTGGCCGGACACGTGGACGCGCAGAGTGGCGGTGGCAGCATGCACCTGGATGACATTGGCGGGGGCGCCAGCGCAGAGACGGGCGGCGGAGCCATCGAGGTCGGAACCATCAGCGGCGAGATTGCTTTGCATACCGGTGGCGGCTCCATCGAGGTGCACCACGCCAATGGGAAGATCGTTGCGGAAACCGGCGGAGGCAGTATCGAGATTATGTCCGCCTCGCAGGGAGCCAGTATCGAGACGGGCGGGGGCGGGATTGACGTCCGGCAGTGCACCGGTAAGGTGAAAGCGGAAACCGGAGGCGGCAGCATCGATCTGGGAGATATTGGCGGTTCGGCGGAAATCGATACCGGCGGAGGCACCATCCATCTGGCGTCTGCCAAGGGCCACGTCGAGGCCCACACGGGTGGTGGCGGAATCGAACTGTACGGGGTTCCCTCGGCGCGCGCCGAGACAGGCGCAGGCGGGATCGTAGTGAAGCTGGTAAAAACCGGCGCTCCGCCCAGCGATTCCATGCTGGAGACTTCTGCGGGCGACATCACCGTCTACATCGCGGCTGACGTTGCCATCTCGGTGCGGGCCAGCGTGGACCTGGCCAATGGGCACCGCATTACTTCCGACTTTCCCGACATCCACATTTCGAGCGAAGGCAACCAGTGGGGTCCGAGAACGCTCAACGCGGAAGGTAAGTTAAACGGAGGCGGTCCCGTGCTGAAAGTTCGAACGACGACCGGCGATATCTGCTTCAAGCGGGGAAATTAACCAGGACGCGAGCCGAACGCGCCCTTCGGTCGCTTGCGCTCTCTCAGGGCAGGCTCCGAGGATTCGCGCGGCTCGCCCAGATTCTCTCGGCAAGCTCGGGACAGGCTCTTCGGTGGGCAAAAAACGCCCACCTCAGGATGACAAGAAGAAATTTCAGGAGGCTGCCGTGCGTAAACAAATGTTGACGATTGCTTTGCTGCCTTTGCTGCTCAACGGATCGCAAGCCGCACAAAGATGGACGGTGGAGCCGGCGCAGCCGTTCGGCATTCCCAGCGAAGATTCCGGCACCAGTGCTTATCTCGGCGTGGACATCATGGATATCAGCTCGGATCGGCTCGGCGCTCTGAAGCTGAAAGAAGAACAGGGCGTGGAGGTTACGATGGTCGACCAGGATGCCCCCGCGGGCAAGGCTGGGATCAAAGAGCACGACGTCATTCTCACCATGAACGGAACAGCCATCGAGAGCAAAGCGCAACTGCACCGGATGATCCACGAAACTCCGCCGGGGCGCGTGGTTGTGCTTGGACTAAGCCGCGATGGACAGCCGCTGACCATCAAAGTGCAACTCGGCGACCGCAAGAGCGAATTTCCCCATATGGATATGAAGGATGGAGACTGGGGCAAGAATTTTCATGTCGAGATTCCTCCCATCCCGAACATTCCGCCAATTCCCAACCTGCCGGACTTCGATGTTCCGAACATTGGAGTCGTGGTGGTGCACTCCTCGATGCGCAGCGGCCTGATGGTGGAGAATCTGACGCCGCAACTGGGTGACTTCTTTGGCGCGAAGAACGGAAAGGGAGTGCTGGTGCGATCGGTGGAAAAAGGAAGCCGCGCCGAAAAGGCCGGGCTGCGCGCCGGCGACGTGATCACTCGCGTTGGCGACCAGCCGGTTCACGATACCAGCGACTTCACGCATGCCTTACATACCCATAGCGCTGGATCGGTGAGCGTGGGTGTGATCCGCGACAAGAAAGAGCAGACTCTGACGCTAACTCTGCCCGAGCGCAAGGATTCCGGCGAGATGATTGAGGAGAGCCTCGATGCGCCCGAACTGGATGCCGAGACTCAGGCTGAGTTGAGCGAAGTGCAAAACGAAATTGCCAAGCTCCGGCCGCAGATGGAACTGGCGACGACGATGGCCCGGGAAGAAGCTCGCCAAGCCTCCGCGGAAGCGCGCAAGGCGCTGTGTGACCAGCAAAAACAAATGAGAGAACAGGCAGAGAAGTTGAGGCAGGAACTGGAGCCTAAGGTCCAGGAAGACCTGCAAAAGAGCCGGGAGAAACTGCAGTTGGAGATGGAGAAACTTCGCCGCCAGATGCAGGGAGACTGGCTGGATATCTAGCGTTGAATGGCGACTTGACGCGAGTAATTGTGCCCGATTACGAGCCTGCCATCTTAGTCCGAGCCATAGGGCCGACGCAGACTCGGTTTCGTCCCGCTTGCTTGGCGGCGTAGAGGGCCGAATCCGCTGCTTTTACCAACTCGTCGCGGGTTTTTCCGTGTTCAGGAAAAGCAGCGGCTCCGGCGCTGATGGTAACGGTTCGGGGTACGCCTGGAAACTGCCAGCCCTCCACCATCTTCCGCAGTTTCTCGGCCACGGCCAGAGCCTGCTCCCAGTTGACTTGAGTCAGCAGAATTCCGAATTCCTCGCCCCCATAGCGGCATACCACATCGATCTTGCGTAGTTGCTGGTGAAACATCGAGGAAACCTGGCGGAGCACTTCATCGCCCAGAACGTGTCCGAACTCGTCGTTAAGCCGTTTGAACTGATCGATATCGGCCATGATGACCGCCATACCCAAGCCGCCCCGCCGGGCGCGCTCGATTTCTTCCATGATGCGCAGTTCGAAGAAGCGCCGATTGAAAATGCCCGTGAGGCCGTCAAGGTAAGCCAGCTGCTTTACACGGTCAACGTAGTGAGCATTCTGGATGGCCGTGGCGCAGATATCGGCGACCGATTCCAGCGACTGCTGATCGCCGTCGCGGAAGGCATCCGTTTTGTCGCTCTCGAGGGCGAGCACTCCCAGCGTCTGTCCGAACGAAACCAGGGGGATGCACATACGCGAAGCCGATTCCGCAAAGAACTTCTTTCCCGGCGCGCTGGCAAGATCTCTTTCCATCGAAGTACGGCTATCGGCCAGGATGCTCGCCCAAGGCTCCTGCGTCGCCGCGAACCGGCCACCTTCCGCAATATTGGGAGTGAGCATTCCGTGATGAGCCCGCAGTACCAGGTCGTGATCTTCGCGCAAGAAGAGTGAAACATGCGAGACGCGGAACGCATCTTGAATGAGCTGGCAGACTCTGCGCATTAACTCTTCCAGGTCAAGAACGGCCGTGGTTTGTTGGGCAATGGCGTTAATCGCTTGCAGTTGCCGCGCCCGTTGTTGCTCCAGAGAGTAGAGGCGAGCGTTTTGCAAAGCGATCGACGCCTGGGTGGAGAACAGCGTCAGCAGATCGATGGTTTCGGGGTCAAAATGGTCAACGCGGTCGCTCTGGCAATCCAGCACGCCCACCACTTCATCCCGCACCATCAAAGGAATAGCGAGCTCGGAGCGCGTGGACTTGGCGGAACAGAAATAGCGGGGGTCCCGGGTGACGTCGGGCGCGTAAACGGGCTGTTTCTTGAGCGCTGCGGTTCCGGCGATTCCCTGCCCCAAGGACAACCGGGCCTTGTCTTGACCCTCGTCCCAGCCGATCTGCGAGCGGACGTACAACTCCTGCGACTGCTGGTCGAGCAGGACGATCGCCACATTTCTTAGGTGAAAATAATCGTGCGCGATGGCCAGGATGCGCTGCAACACCTCGTCCAGATCGAAGGTGGAGAGCACAGCTTGGCCGGCGTCGTACAGGACTGCGATTTTGTTCATACGTCAGGAGATATCGTAGCGTGACCAAGCAATTGACGGAGGTTCCGAAAGTAACGTAGCGCCGGCGTCCTCGCCGGTAGTAGGACGGCTCTAACTCACCGAAGCGGCGTCATCCCGAAACCCGGCGTACTTCAGCCGGGTGAGGATCTCGTAAAGCGCGAACTCCGAGTGGATTTACTTCCACCTTCTGGCGGTGCGAATCAGCCCGTAGGTAACTGCGCAGAACCAGAAGTCCACGACCAGGCCCCAATCGAGCTGGAATGGCCGGTGGGCGGGCAGGTGAAAGGCGGGTGCAAGAAAGAAGTAGGCGACGTTGCCGAGGATGATGGCCAGGAGAGCTTGAATCAGATTTAGGAGCACCGAGGGTTTAGACACCAGGGTCATGGGGCGTGGTTCCAGTTGACGATGCGGACAGAGCATCCAAATTAACGCACGTCACGACGTATGATACGTCTTTGACGGACGACGCCACTCGAAGCCTAGCCAGCTATAGCATCTGCACGCAGTGCGGTACTCGCGCTGATGCCGGGCCGATCTTTTGCAGAAAGTGCGGATCAGCACTTCAACCGCCGACCACTTTGATTGAATCCGGCGTTCAAGACGTCGATCCTCCTGCCAACCGAACGGGCTCGACAAAGCGAGTTGTTCTCGCAGTTATCAGGGGTCTCGCGGGGATAGCTGCCGTGGTTTTTTGGCTTTGCCCCCTCAGAACGGGCACGCAGGTCCTCGTTTTTGTCGCTTCTATCGCGGTTTTCCTGACTTGCCATTCTGTGCTGACTGATCTGGACGAAACCTACGCTGCCAAACACAATAGCGCGGGCTATTGGCCGAAGCCGACTAATTGGACAGCGTCCTCCAAAGCACCTGGCTCAAATGAGAGACCCTCATCTGCGGAAACCAAGCCCTGAGTTCTCAGGGCAGACCAATCAGGCAGGCAGATGTAAATGTCTCCGTTTCACCGGCAAACACCGGGAACGGCACCATGGGATGAGTCCCTGCTAACATTCCTTGTTAATCTCCACCATGCTTGAACTCACGACGCCGGTGCAGTACGTCAAGGGGATCGGCCCCAAGCTGGCGGAGATTCTTGCCACCAAGGGCATTGCCACGGTCGGCGACCTGCTCAACTATTTGCCCTTTCGCTATGAAGACCGGCTGAATCCGCGCGGGATCGCAGAGTTGCGCGCCGGCGAGATGGCGACTGTGATCGGCGAGGTCCGCAACTCGGGGCTGTTTCGCACCCGGCGCATGCCCATCTTTCAGCTCACGGTGGGCCAGGGACGATCGCGCCTGAAATGCCTGTGGTTCAATGCCACCTACCTGCAAGATAAGTTCAAGCCCGGCCAGTTGATTGCGCTCTACGGCAAGGTGGAACAGGATTCGCACAGCGGAGAGCTGCAGATCATCCAGCCGCAGTTTGAGATGCTGGGCGATGCCGAAGGAAATGGCGCGGACGACAAAGCGGCGACATCGCTGGAAGTGGGGCGCATCGTGCCCATCTACGAATCGGCCGGGCAAGGGCGCGTGACCGCGCGCTGGTTTCGCCGAGTCATCCGCACGGCGCTCGACGATCTGACTCCCGACCTCGCCGAGACTATTCCCGGCGCGGTGCGCGGGCGGCTGGCGCTGGTTTCGCCGCGCGAGGCGCTGTGGAAAGTTCACTGGCCGGAAGCCGGCGAGAGCTTCGAAGATTTGCAATCGTCGCGTACGCCGGCGCACATTCGCCTGATCTTTGAAGAATTGTTTTTCGTGGAACTGGGGTTGGAACTCAAGCGTCGCCAGCAAAAGGCGCAGACCGGCATCGCCTTTCAGCTCGACGACCGGGTGCGGCAGGCGATCAAAAAGATTCTGCCGTTTCATCCCACGGCGGCGCAGAAACGGGTGTTGAAAGAGATTGCTGACGACATGCAGAAGCCGCATCCCATGCGGCGTTTGCTGCAGGGAGATGTGGGCTCGGGGAAAACGATTATCGGCTTTCAGGCGGGGATCATCGCCATCGAGAACGGGTACCAGGTGGCGCTGATGGCGCCGACCGAGATTCTTGCGCAGCAGCACTATTTTTCCGCGCGCAGAATTCTGGAGAATGCCGGGTACCGCATCGTGCTGCTGACCGGCTCGCTGGAAGCGGACCGCAAGCGCGAGATCCGCCGCCACATCGCGCAGGGCAACGCGCAGCTTGTGATCGGCACGCACGCGCTGCTGGAAGAGAGAGTCGAGTTCGCGAAGCCGGGCCTGGTCATCGTCGACGAGCAGCACCGCTTCGGCGTTTTGCAGCGGCTGAAATTGATGAAGAAATCGGGCGAAGGTAATGATGACAAGAATCCCGCCGAGCCTGATGTTCTGGTGATGACTGCCACGCCCATCCCGCGCACGCTCGCGCTCACTCTTTACGGCGATCTCGATCTCAGCGTGCTCGACGAGCTTCCGCCGGGGCGCACGCCGATCGTCACACGAAGGATTACCGACGACCGCTCACCTGAAGTGTGGGACTTTGTGCGCAAGCAGGTGGCGAAGGGACATCAGGTGTATGTGGTTTATCCGGTAATCGCGGAAAACGAAGAGACTGAGCTGAAGGCTGCGGTCAAGATGTACCGTGAACTCAGCGGGAAAGTGTTTGCCGATCTGAAGGTCGGACTGCTGCATGGGCGGCTGGACGCTGAGTTGAAAGATCAGGTCATGCGCATGTTCCAGAAAGGCGAGTTGCAGATTCTGGTTGCGACCACGGTGATTGAAGTTGGCGTGGATGTGCTGAACGCGACCGTAATGGTGATCGAGCACGCGGAACGCTTTGGCCTGGCGCAGCTGCACCAGCTGCGCGGGCGCATTGGGCGCGGGGCGGCGAAGTCTTATTGCATTTTGATGACCGGCGGCAAGGTGACGGAAGAAGGCGAGCGCCGGCTCGATGCCATGGTGCGTACCAACGACGGCTTCCAGATCGCCGAACTCGATCTCGAACTGCGCGGGCCGGGAGAATTCTTCGGCACGCGACAGGCTGGGATGCCAAGCTTCCGCGTAGCCAATCTGATTCGCGACCGGCAATTGCTGGAACTGGCCAAGCGCGAGGCCGCGGCTGTGATGGAGGGACCCAATTCCGAGATAACGCAGGTGGAAATCAGCCGGGCCCTGGTGGCTCTGCGCATGCGCTGGCCGCGGAGCTACGGTCTGGTCGAGGTGGGGTGAGTCAGTCGACGTTCTTCCAGTGCTTCACGTTCGCTCTTGCCAAATGCTTCGAAGCGCCCGCTGTGCCATTTGTACCTCGTGCGCACGATGCCTGACGAACAGCAATCGCCTGTTCTTTTCTCAGGGTCAAACAATGCGACGACCAGGGTCCCGTCTACCCCGGAGACTTTGCGGAGGCCCGGCATCGGACATCAACAAGCCTTCCAGGGCAGCCGGGAAACTTCGCGACTTTTAGTCCCAAGGCCCATAACCGGCTAGTCACGCTGACTGGTCGGCAACCAGAGGTCGACGACGGCTCCTCCGTCCGTCGCCCAAGGCCTGAACTGATAAAATCAAACCAATGGCCGGTACTTCTCAACTGATTCAGATCGAGCTCGGGCCGCCGGTTCGTGTGCCCAAACCAGACTGGCTGCGGGCCAAAGCGCCCGTCGGGGAGAACTTTCACGCGCTCAAGAAGCTGGCGCGCGGACTGGGGCTGCATACCGTCTGCGAGTCGGCGCAGTGTCCGAACATCGGCGAGTGCTGGAATCACAAGACCGCAACCTTCATGTTGCTGGGCGATATCTGCACCCGGCGTTGCGGATTCTGCGCCGTGCCGAAGGGCCGGCCCGAGCCGATCGACTGGGACGAGCCGCGCCGCGTGGCTGAGGCTGTGGCTACGCTGGGTTTGAAACATGCGGTCGTGACCAGCGTAAATCGCGACGATGATAACGTTGGTGGCGCCAAGGTTTTTGCCCAGACCATTCGCGAGATTCGCGAGCTGATTTCCGATTGCCGCATCGAGGTGCTGATTCCGGATTTTCAAGGTCTCGAAGAGCCGTTGAAGATCGTGCTCGAGGCGCAGCCGGACGTGCTCAATCACAACACCGAAACTGTGCCGCGTCTTTATCGTGCCGTGCGCTCCGGCGCGCGCTATGAGCGCACGCTCACGCTGCTCGAGAACGCCAAGAAATTCTCTCCGGGCATGGTGACGAAGAGTGGCGTGATGGTCGGGCTCGGCGAATCCACGGAAGAGCTGGTCGAAGTATTCCGCGATCTCGGCGGCCGCGGCGTTGATATTCTTACTGTAGGCCAGTACCTGCGCCCATCGCGCGATCATTTGCCCATCGCGCGTTTCTACACGCCTGAGGAGTTCCGCGAGTTGCGAAATGAGGCGTTGCGCTTCGGCTTCCGGCACGTCGAGTCCGGCCCCATGGTGCGCTCCAGCTACCACGCACATGAGCAGGCCGAGTCCACATCCACTCCGCGGGTGGTATCGTAAACGCGGCATGCTGAGTGCGCTTCTGGTGCTGCTGGGCTTCTTCGCGGGGTTGCTGGGAGCGTTGACCGGCATCGGCGGCGGCGTTTTGCTCACTCCCATCCTGGCCCTGCACTTTGGAATTCCCATCCGGCAGGCGATTGGAACGAGTCTCGTGGCCGTGATTACTACTTCGGCGGCGAGTTCTTCGGTGCATCTCCAGCGCCACACCACCGACATTCGTCTCGGGATGACGCTCGAACTGGCAACGGCTTTGGGCGCGGCGGTGACCGCTTATCTGGTCGGATATTTCAACCGCAATGTTCTTGAAGGGCTCTTCGCCGGCTTCCTGTTGTACAGCTCCGTCACCATCCTGGTGCGGGGCGGCAGAATAAAAGACGAGGAGGCTCCCGCCACGAACAATGGCGAAACCGTGATCCCACCATATGAGCCGCAGCGCTATCCGCTCGGGCTGGGCGCTTCTCTGGTCGCGGGCGGACTTTCCGGCCTGCTCGGAATCGGCGGCGGCCCCATCAAAGTTCCCGTGATGTACCTCTTCATGAATGTTCCGCTGATGGTGGCCACGGCCACGTCGAACTTCATGATCGGAGTCACTGCCGCGGCCAGCGCCATCGTGTACTACCGGCGCGGTGACATTCTTGTGGAGATCGCCGCTCCGCTGGCGGTCGGCGTCTTCTTAGGATCGCTGCTGGGCGCGCGCCTGGCGCCACGCGTGCAAACGAAATATGTCGTCTATCTGCTGGTTGCGATCATGCTCTATCTGGCGGGCCATATGATTATGCACCTGCTTGCGGGAGGTGCTGCGTGAGCCAACTGCGGGAGCCGGGCTTCGATCGCGTGATTGCCCTGGTGTTGCGTGTGGGCGCGTTCGGATGTTTCTTCATCATGCTGGCAGGATTGCTGACCGGACTCTTCGTCCATGGCCGCATTCCAGGAGAGATCGAACGCGCGGGTGTGTTGCTTATGCTGGCTACTCCGGTGGTGCGCGTGGCAGTTGCAGCCATTCTTTTTCTGCGGGAAAAAGATTGGAAATACGGGGCAATCTCTTTTGGCGTATTGACGATTCTGCTGCTGGGCGCGGTTTTCGGAATCGGAGAACACTGAAGGGAATTTGGTAATTTAGTAATTAAGTAATTTTGTAATTGAAAACAAAACTGCACTGAGGAGTTTTTCAATTACGAAATTACTAAATCCTCCTGAACTATGCGCACGCCAATCTTCCAAGTCGACGCCTTCACCACCCGCCGCTTCGCAGGAAATCCCGCCGCAGTGATGCCGATGAATAGCTTTCTCAGTGACGCGGTCTTGCAGGCGATTGCAGCGGAGAACAACCTCGCTGAGGCCGCCTTTCTGGTTCCCGAAGGCAACGACTATCGACTGCGCTGGTTTACGCCCATGGTCGAGGTGCCGTTGTGCGGCCACGCCACGCTGGCCAGCGCTGCAGTGGTGATGGAGCGGCTGGAACCTGGACGCAGTAGTGTGGTCTTTCATTCGGCGAGTGGGCCGCTGACGGTAAGGCGTGCGGAGGCGGGTTATGTCATGAACTTCCCGGCTCGGTCATCCGAGAAGGTTTCGACGCCGCCCGGATTAGCCGAAGCGATGGGTGTCGTGCCGGTTGAAGTTCTCGGCAACGCATTTAACTACATGGCCGTGCTGGAGAGTGCGGAGGTCGTGCGTGAGATTGCTCCCGATATGGCGGCGCTGGCCCGCATGGACCGCCCCGGAGTGATCGTGACCGCGCCAGGAGACGGAGATGGGGCTTACGATTTCGTGAGCCGCTACTTCGCGCCGGCTAAGGGAATCCCGGAAGATCCTGTAACCGGAGCGGCGCACTGCATGCTCGCGCCCTATTGGGCCAAGCGGTTGGGCAAGACTGCGCTTCGCGCAGACCAGGCCTCGCGGCGCGGAGGAGAGATCGTTTGCCGCTTAGCGGGCGATCGCATCGAGCTGGAAGGCAGCTGCGTCTTCTATCTGGAAGGCGAGGCGGAGATCTGAAGCATGCTCGCGATAGAAAGGAATTTAGTAGTTGGGAAATTTAGCAATTGAGTAATTAAAAAAATCTGCGCGGAAGTTTTCCAATTACTCAATTACTAAATTTCCCAATCGCTCAATCCGCTAGAAGATGTGCAGCTTGATGCTGAGATACTTCTTGGGATTCTCGCGGAACGCTTTCAGCAGATCCCGGCTTTCCGTCAGCATCTGGTTGGCGTTGTTGTAGAGTGACTCGTCTTTAAGCAGCTTTCCCACCGTTCCCTGGCCTGCCTCGAGTTCGCTGGTCAGTGCGGATAGCTTGGTCACCGTGGTGTCGATCTTCTTCGCCAGTTCCTCGTCCTTGAGCAACCGGCCCGCGGTCCCCTTGCCCGCATTGAGGTCCTCGCTCACCTTTTTCAAATTCACGATCGTGTCGTTGGCATTGTTATAGAGAGACGGATCCTTCAGGAATTTCCCCGCTGTCCCTTTGCCCTGCTGCATGTCGTCAATGACGCCATTCATCTTGTCGAGAGTGGCGACGAACTTGTTGTAGGCGTCGTTGCTATTGACTAACTGGCCCAGGCTGCCTTTTCCCTGGGCGATCTGATCGACAATTCCCTGGAAATCCGCCACCGTAGCCGAGAAGCGATTGTAGAGAGTGGGATCGTAAATCAACTTGCCGAGTGAGCCTTTGCCGCTTTCCGCAAAGGCCAGGATGCGGTCGGCGCGCTTGAGCAGCGCGTCCATGTTCTGCAGCGTGCTCTGGCTGGAGCGCACCACTTCGTTGAAGTCGGGATGGACCTGCGTCGGAAGTGTATCGCCGTTCTGCGCCGGCGGTCCGATGGCCTGCACGCTGTCGATATCCATGTAGGTTTCGCCCAGCACGCCGGCGGTGTCGAGAGACGTGACGGAATCGCGGCGCAGGTTGAAGCTGTACTTGGTGCTCACCTTCATGATCACTTCGACGGGAGTCAGCTGCTTGTCTTTATCTGGAACAATGCGAATCGCTGAAACGTTGCCGATATCGACACCGCTGAGCCGCACCGGGGCGCCCACGCGCAAACCCTCGGCATTGTCAAAGAATGACACCAGGGTGATCCGGTGGGAGAGGAGACCACTGGTGCCGGACATGAGAAATAGGAGCACCCCCAACACCAGGCTGGCGATGATCACCGTGAGGCCTACGCGAAGTTGCGACCATTTGAGCTGCTTCTGGCTCGGCAAATGATTTCCTCAGACCGCAATCTGCGTTTTCTTCGGCAATGCACGGAACAGCACCACATCGCCGCCCCGTTCCAGCATCATAACAAAAATGCAGCTCAGGCCTGCTGCGGGCGAAGGGCTGGCAGCAGCAAGAGCGCGAGCAGGTAGGCGGCAACTCCACAGGCCAGGGTCACAGTCAGGCCAAACTGGATTGCGATCACCATGGCCAGCACGGAACCGAGCACGCTGGCGGCGGCGTTCATTGCCCAGGCCCACTCCACGGCATTGTCGGCGGCAGTGGCTCCGCTGGGAACTTCGATGCCGGAGCCAGCAGCCAGTGCTCGTAAGCCGGTCGGGAATGGCATTCCCATCACGAAGCCGAGAGGTATCAGCAGCACGCCGCTAACCACCAGCCGAACGCCAAATGCCAGCCCCACCCAGGCAGGCAGCGCACGCGGCAAAAGAAATATGTTGGCAATCAACGCGACGATCACCAGCACCAGCGGCATCCAAGCCATTTGAGTACGATGGAGCCATCGGCGCGAAAACAGGCTTCCCGCTCCGCTCGACAACATCAGCAAGAAGATGACCACGGTCAGCGCATAGGTGGGGTGTCCCAGAAAGAGTACGAAGCGCTGGATGAACGCAATCTCCACAAGTATGTAACCCAGACCGACGGCCACGAAATAGAGCAGAGGAAGCGGCGATTGCCGGACTCCGTGCAGCGCAAGCGGCAGAATCAGGAAGCCCACTACGGCGACCAGAGAAATGACCAGCACCAGGAGAAGAACCAGCACCCCCAGGTTGACCTTCCAGTCGATTGCGCCTTGCAGACCTTCTTCTCCGAGAATTTGCCTGGCTTTGAGTGTGAAGAAGAAAAACGGCGCATTGTCGGTGACCGGCGCCACATTGTAGGCATAACTCTGTGCGAACCGGTAAGGATCGTTGCTTGCGATCAGAGCGGAAAACGGATTGTGTCCCGGCTGCGAAGGCAGATAAAGCGGATCGAGTTCGTCATATCGCGCGAAATGATCCTGCACGGCGGACTCTTCTGCTGCGGTGAAAGCGGTTTTCTTGGCCAGCACCACCACTGGAATCCCGTCTTCATCGAGCGCCCCTTGCGAAGCCACGATAAAGTTGCGCGCCGGATCGGCGACGCCAAGACTGTGCAGCGCCTGCATGGCCACTGAAACCACGCGCAGAGCCTCCCGCGGCCGCTCGAACTCCCAGCGCGTAATGGCAACCATGCCCTCCGGTTTGAGATGCTCAAAATATTCCCGGAAGGCTTCCACCGTGTAGAGGTTGTTTTCACTCAGGGCGAAAGCTCCGGCCGCGGTCGAGGCCCAGGTATCGACCAGCGTCATTTGCACCACGTCGAACTGTTGCGGGGTGGAGCGTAGGTAGGACCGGCCGTCGGTTACGTGAATATGCACCTCAGGACGCTCATAGAGATGCTGACTGTAGTCGGCGTAACGCCCGCGCATGATCGTATCGGCAATGATGGGGTTGATTTCAATGCCGGTTACGCTGGGGCTGCCGTTGGCCACGGCGCGCAGCACATCTACGCCGCCGCCCGGCCCGATGATGGCGTACTCCCCGCGCGGACGCAGAACGTTGGCCAACGCGGGTGGACCCGACATGAGGGCTTTTTCCCACCCAGAACCACGCCAGTGCGCCAGGTCGCAACTCATAATGGCGGTGGAAGCGTCGGCATCGATGACGATGGCCTTGGCTTGACCCTGGTGGTCCACTTCGACGCGCGACAAAGCGTTCCAACGCGCGAACTCCACCCAGGCCGGGTTGCGGAACACGCCCTTGGCGTAGACCACATCGATCAACTGGTTGGAGTGATTTGCGGCGATGAGTACGACGAAAAAAGCTACCAAGTATCCCGCGATTTTCCGCTGAGTCAAGGAAGACGCCCAAACGACAGCGGCAACAGCCATCACCACGGCGGCCGCCAGAATTGTGTTCGGTCCTCCGATCCAGTTGAGCAGGGGAACCACCGCCAGGCACGCCAACGCTCCACCGCTGAGATCGGCCGCGTAGAGCCGGGAGACACGCCAGGTCTCGCGCGCAAAGACCACCGAAAACAGCAGCCCAGTCAGGAAAAAAGGCAGCGCGGACACGACATACAAGGCGGTTAGGTGCAGGAAATTCCTTCCCGAGACCATCAGCGCCACCGGGACGTGCAGAACCACCTCCACCACGATCAGCACGAGGATTGAATTGTCGATGCACAGGCGCGCCGCCAGCGTGCGGGTAGCGGTGCGGGCGAGACGCTCCTTCAGCAGGTAGGCAAACACTCCGCCGGCGCCGAGTCCAAGCAGCGCAATCGAAATCGCAAGAAACGCGAAATGATAGAAGAGCACCACGGAGAACAATCGAGTGAGCGCCAGCTCCAGCAATAGCGCGGCGAAACTGGTGAGCCCCAAACCCACGAGAAGCGTGCGGTCGGGAATTTCTGTGGACGAAGAAACTGGCGCGGCAGCCTGAATGGTCGCAGACATGATGGATTGAATGCGCCAGTCTAGCAGAAGGAGTGGTAGGGAGGTGCGCTCCAATGAACTTGTCATCCCGCGCGCGGCGAGGGATCTTAGTGTCTGCCGGCAGGAACGACATGGCGACGCAGGCGGAAACCAAGGTCCCTCGCTGCGCTCGGGATAACACGCGCGCTTGCGAACGTTTCTCGAAAAAACGTCTTAGTTCTCGAGAATGACCTGGGCGATGGCCTGCTCCGCGGTGTGCGAAAGGGACAGTGCGGCATGCTTCACGCCCAGTCTGGCGGCAATCTCGCCGGCTTTGCCGTGAAACGTAATACTCGGACGCCCGCCCGGCAGGCGCACCACCTCGCAGTCCCGCCAGCGCACACCGTGGCTCCAGCCGGTGCCCAGAGCCTTCATGGCCGCTTCCTTGGCGGCAAAGCGTGCGGCGTAGCGCTCCACACGATTTGCCGTGGAGTCGCAGTAGCGGATTTCGCCCGCCGTATAGATGCGCTGCAGAAAACGGTCGCCAAAGCGTTCGATCGATTGCCGGATGCGGGGAACTTCGGCGATGTCGATGCCAGTGCCGATAATCATATTTTCACGTTGCTCGCTCCACAAATGCTTTTCGCAAGTCCGCGACGGCCTCCGCAACGCTCGTGGCAGCCGTGTCGATTACGATATGCTCGCGGTTCCAAGGCTCATACTCGCGGGAGAGAACTTCTTCCCACGTTACGCGCAGTCCGACAATGTCGGCTGGACGTGCTTCCAGGCGTTGACGATGCAGCTGCGGACTAGAACACGTAATTTCGACTTCAAACTTACCCACTCCGGCCAGACTCGCGACCCCAGCCCAAGCGTCGCGAGTCACTCGAAGTGGATTGACGGAATCTGCAACCACAGTTCGACCGAGGAGAAGATTGTCTTTGGCGACCGCGTAGGCCAGGCAATACCCAGATTCATCAAGTGGCCCGTTCATCTTGTCGCAATCACGGATGGCTTGCTCGATGGAGTCGATGCGCAAATATACCGCGCCGAGCTGACGAGCCAGCTCTCTGGCAATCGTTGTCTTTCCCACTCCCGGCAGTCCGCCAAAGATGATCAGCATGATGAGAGAGGGTCATGAGGTGATGCGATTGAGCGCCGCCACCACCGCCGCATTCTGTTCCGGAAACACCGTTCGCAAATCCAGTAACACGCGACCTTCTTCGACCCGCGCAATGATCGGAGGCTCCGAACCGCGCAGCCGCGCGGCCAGTTCGTCCGCGCTCAGTCCTCCACAACTCAGCGCCAGCACTCGCGTGGGGAGAACTGAAGACGGCGCGGCGCCGCCGCCGAGGAGCGATTCACCATCTATGATTTCGATCTTCAATTGCCGCGCATTAACTTTCGACGCCAAGGCCTCGGCCCGCTTGCCGATCTCTTCTTTCGTGAGCCGCATCATGCGCAGCGTGGGAATTGCATCGTGATCGTGCTGTACGTAGGCGAGAAGGGTCGCTTCCAGTGCGGCATAGACCAGCTTGTCCACGCGTAGCGCCCGGAACAGCGAATTGGACCGCATGCGAGCGATCAACTCTGAACTGCCGCTGATCAATCCCGCCTGCGGACCGCCGAGCAGCTTGTCGCCACTATAAGTGACGACGTTGACGCCACTACGCAGGCTGTCCAGCACGCCCGGCTCGCCGCCGATTCCTATCGACCGCAGGTCGAAAAGCGCGCCGCTGCCCAGATCTTCCATCAGCGGAATGTAGCGCTGGCGCGCCAGCGCAACCAGTTCGGCCGTGGTGGGCTGCTCGGTGAAGCCTTTAATCTCAAAGTTCGATCGATGCACGCGCAGCAGCAAGCGCGTCCGCTCGGTAATGGCGGCCTCGTAGTCTGCGGCGCGGGTGCGGTTGGTCGTGCCGACTTCGCGCAGGATCGCGCCCGACTTGGCCATCACGTCGGGGATGCGGAACGAGCCGCCGATCTCCACCAGCTCGCCGCGCGAGACGATGACTTCTCCGCCCTCCGCCAGCGTATTCAGCGCCAGCAGCACCGCAGCCGCATTGTTGTTGACCACGATGGTCGCGATTCCAGCTCGTGTGGCCTCTGCATACGCCATCTCGGTTCGTGTGGAGAGAGCCGCCTCGGCTGTCCCGCCAGGGCGAAGCCCGGCGGCACTCGCCGATACCGCAGGCATCTCGTAACTCAGCAGCCTGCGAAACAGCCGGTCCACATGCACATCCCGCTTACCGCGATCGCCGGTGGCCAGGTCAAATTCCAGATTGGAATAACTCGTGGCCGTCTCGCGAATGTGGTCGATCACCGCATCGCTCAGCGGAGCGCGGCCGAGGTTCGTATGCAGGATCACACCGGTGGCGTTAATCACCGGCCGCAAGGAGTAACTCAGCGTACGGCGAAGTTGATTCTCTACCGCGCCCGACAGGCCTGAGAGCGCAAGCTGCAGGGCGTTCCCGTCCAGCAACCCCGAGCTGATTTCTTCCCGCAGACGAGACAACACGACGCGCGCCGCGTCCACAACGGAATCATGCCCGTAACTTTCGGTCAGGGAGCGAACCGCCGGGGCACGCATCACGTCATCGACGGAGGGAAGTTTGCGAAGGAGCTCCGACAATGCTGCGGTTTTCACCCCGAGATTATCCCACGAAGAGTAATGACCGCGCACTGCTGATTGAACCGGTCGACGCTCTACAGCGTGTGCATATAGGCCAGCAAATCCTGCAGATCTTGCGCGTTTAGCACCTGGCTGTAGCCCGGCATATCGGGACGGCCGTTGCGAACAATGTCGGTGACGCGGTCGTCGTTTGCAGGCAGTCCGGTTTGCGGAAGATATTGATGCTGGAACACGCCTTTCAACCCTGGACCCTTTTTCCCCTTGGTGGAATCGGGACGGTGGCAGCGGTCGCAGTAGTTGTCGTAAATTTTGCGGCCGGCGGACTGCTGCGCAGTGAGGCCGAGTTCGGCATCCGATTTTCGGCGCTCCACGTCACACCCCGGGAGGGCCGCAAGTGCAACGCAGGCTGCCAGAACTATCACGACCCAATGGCGTTGGCCCATCATAAGTCGCCAGTCATGTTGTCGTTCGATTCCTCGCATCGTAATCTCGATCGTTCGATCCGCTTGATTTAGTCCGCAGTTTCCCACAGCGGCAGCGCTCCGACCGACGTACAATCATAGAGCAAAAGCCATGCCAGTTGCCGTGAAGCGGGTTTACGAATCGATATCGCGCTCCGATGGAGCGCGTGTTCTCGTCGATCGCCTGTGGCCGCGCGGTCTGCGAAAGTCTGAGATCGCCCTGCACGAGTGGCTGCGCGATCTCGCTCCCTCCAACGAACTGCGCAAGTGGTATCACGCGCAGCCGGAACAATGGATAATTTTTCGCAAGCGTTACCTGAAAGAGCTGGCCCGCCCCGAAGCGGAAAAAGATTTGCAGAAGCTTTACGCCCTGGCCCACGAGAGAAAACGCGTCACGCTGTTATTTGCCTCGAAGAACGAGAAGCGCAACAACGCCGTCGTGCTCAAAGACTTGCTCGACGGAATGCGCAAACCACCCACCGGCACAGGTCCCGGTGCGCTCCGGGCCATGCGCGCGCGGGAAGCAGCAGTGCGGCGCCGGTAGGCACATTCGCTGCGCATCCACTCCTTAGATCTGGATCGACTCACTTCTTGTTCTCCATCTTTACATTTAGAATCTGCCCCATGAGGGCTGTCTTTCAGTGGAGCCTGGGCGCGCGCACGTTGGAACTGGGCAAGCGCACGTTGATCATGGGCATCGTCAACGTGACGCCGGACTCTTTTTCTGACGGCGGCCTCTATGTCGATTCCGGCCAAGCCGTCGCTCACGCGGTTCAATTGCTGGACGAAGGCGCCGACATCATTGACGTTGGCGGAGAGTCCACTCGCCCCGGCGCTAGCGTCAATACCGAATCTGCCCAGCCACAAGGCAGCTTGCGCGCCGCGAAAGGCGCAGTCAGCGCGGAAGAGGAGCTGCGGCGGGTGTTGCCCGTGATCACGGCGCTCAAGACACAGCGACCGGATGCGGTGATCTCGATCGATACCTACAAGGCTAGCGTAGCGCGGGCGGCAGTAGCCGCAGGAGCTGAAATCGTAAACGATGTCAGCGGCTTTCGCTGGGATCGGCAGATGGCGAAGACGATTTCGGAGATGAAATGTGGGGCCGTGCTGATGCACATGCGCGGCCGTCCCGAAGAGTGGAGCACTTTGCCGCCGCCCGGCGACATTGTTCTGCTGGTCAAGCGCGAGCTCAGAGAATGGGTGGAAGCGGCGGTGTTGGCCGGCGTGCGCCGCGAGAGGATCGCGGTCGATCCCGGCTTCGGCTTCGGAAAAAACTTCGAGCAGAACTATCCGCTGCTGGCTCGCTTTCAGGAGCTACAGTCGCTGGGCTTCCCTCTGCTGGCGGGGACGTCGCGAAAATCATTTATCGGCCGTATGCTCGCAAAAGAGGGAAAAGACGCCCCCATGCCAGACCGCCTCTACGGAAATCTTGCCGCACATACCATTTTGATTCTCAAAGGCGCGCACATTCTACGAACGCACGATGTGAAGGAAGCCGCAGAAGCCGCCCGCGTTACGGACACAATCCTCGCGGCTCACTGATGTGGATCAGTATTTTCATGTCGGATGATACGGAAGTTGGACGCGTGTCATAAACAGATGTCATCTCGGCTGGGAACGTTTCACTTTCGACGCAGGCGTGTAAGTTTTCTCATCAAACAAATCGAAGAAGCGAGCTCTTTTGCACAGTTGCCCAGCGGCGGGGACGATAGTATTCAACTTAAGATTATCCTCAGTCTCCTGTACTCTCTTGCCGGTCTTGTGGTGGTGCCAAGAACACGCAGAAAAATAGCGAAGGGCCGACCACCTTATGTCGTCTGCTACGAATCCTGTACCGAATATAATTTCTTCCGCGTCCAGTGGCGCTGCCGCCGCAGCTCCTGCTGCTGCGTCCATATCGACTCCTGCACTGCTGGCGGCAATGCTGCGAGTATCGCCAAAAATTAGCGATCTCTTTTTTTCGCCCGGCAAGCCCCCGCTCGTCGAAATTAATGGAAAACTCACCCCCGCCGGAACAACACGCGTCCTCATGCCCGAGGATACTCGGCGCATTGCGGCCGACCTCATCGGCGATAACGTAGATGCGACCGATAACTTGAGGAAGCTTGGGTCGTGCGATGTGTCTTATAGCTTGCCCGGTTCCAACCGGTTTCGGGTCAACATCTTCATGCAGCGCGGTACCTGCGCCATCGTGATGCGAGTCATTCCGGGCAAAGTTCCGGACTTCGAGTCTCTGAACCTGCCAGCCGAGTTGGCGAAGATTGTAAACCTGCGCAATGGAATCGTGTTGGTCACCGGCCCAACCGGCTCCGGCAAATCTTCCACCCTGGCCGCGATCATCGACAAAATTAATAAAGAGCAGTTCTATCACGTGCTGACCATCGAGGATCCCATCGAGTTCCTGCACCCCCACAAAAACTGCATTGTCCATCAACGGGAACTGCACAGCGATACTCCCAGCTTTGCCCTCGCCCTAAGAGCGGCCCTCCGCCAGGCTCCAAAAGTGATTCTTGTGGGCGAGATGCGCGACCGCGAAACCATCGAAATCGCCATGGAAGCCGCAGAAACGGGTCACCTGGTCATGTCCACACTGCACACCATCGACGCCTCGAAGACGGTGGAAAGAATCGTGGGAGTGTTCCCCATGGCGGAACAGCACACCCTGCGAAACCGCCTGTCCAAAAGCTTTCGCTATATCATTTCGCAAAGGCTCATCCCCCGCAAGGATGGCACCGGGCGCGTGGCTGCCATTGAAATATTAAAGTCCACTCTGCGCACTCGCGAGTACGTCGAAAAAGGCGAAGGCGATGGCAAGACCTTGCTGGATGCCATGCGCGTCGGCAGCCAGGACGGCATGCAACACTTCGATGGCGAGATCGAGCGGCTGATCCGCGAAGGCGTCCTCGACCTGGATACTGGACTTGCCTACTCCACGAATCCCGGCAATCTTCAGTTGGAGTTGGCCGATTTTGCCGCGGAACTCGCCGATCCGCTGCTGGAAACGAGTGCGACGTAGGGAAGCGCCAGGCGGCCTAGAACTCCTTCTTTGAATCCAGAAGAATCGTTACCGGGCCCTCGTTTACCAATTCCACGCGCATCGTTTCCTGAAAGCGCCCGGTCTCGCAGCGAAGGCCCGCTGCCCGGATTTTCTCCACAAAGAACTCATAGAGCCGGCGCGCTTTTTCTGGAGGCGCGGCGGCGTCGAAGGACGGACGCTTGCCTCGCCTCACGTCGCCATAGAGCGTGAACTGCGAAACCGCCAGCACGCTGCCGCCAACGTCTTGCACGCTGCGATTCATTTTTCCTTCGTCGTCTTCAAACACGCGCAGGCCAGCGATTTTCTCCGCCAGGTATATCGCGTCAGCCTCGGTATCGTCGCGACCGACGCCCAGCAAAACCAGCAGCCCCAGGCCGATCTGGCCCGCGATTTCACCGTTCACCGTAACTTGAGCGCGGCTCACCCGCTCTACGACAGCACGCATGTGGTTTGACCAGTAAGAGTGGCCACGTTTAGGATGCTGATGGTATACCACAGCGTCGGCCTGACAAAGCCTGCGCTTCCTTTACAGCCGTTTACCCGGACCATTACACTACACGTTCGCCTTTTTCCGTTGCTGTGGCATCTGAGGAGCAAGGGATCTTGCATTCGGCGATTTGAGTCCAGACATCGAATTTCAAATCTAATCGACTTTAAGCGAGGAGAAACATGGCAGCCGTTGACGAGAAAGTTAAGCAGATTATCGTAGAGCAGTTGGGCGTGGATGAGGGCGAGGTCACATCCAGCGCGTCGTTCGTGGACGATCTGGGCGCGGATTCACTGGACACGGTGGAACTGGTGATGGCTTTCGAAGAAGGCTTCGACATCGAGATTCCCGACGAGGACGCGGAAAAGATCCGCACCGTGCAGGACGCCATCGATTACATCTCCAAGCATTCGAAAGGCGGCAAGTAGTTTGGGACGAAGGGTCGTCGTTACCGGCATCGGCCTGATTTGCGGCGTGGGAAATACCACTGGAGAGGTGTGGCAGGCCGTGCTCGCGGGCAAGAGCGGCGTGGCCCGCATCACCCAATTCGACTCCACGAATTTTGCCTGCCAGATCGCCGCCGAGGTCAAGAACTTCGATCCGCTCAACTTCATCGAAAAAAAAGAAGTCAAGAAGATGGGACGCTTCATTCACCTGGCCATTGCCGCCGCGGATGAAGCGTTCAAAATGTCGGGCCTGCGGATCACACCCGAGAACGACGAACGCGTGGGCGTGCATATCGGGTCTGGCATCGGCGGGTTCGACATCATCGAACGCGAACACACGGCGCTATTCGAAGGCGGCCCGCGCAAGATCTCACCGTTCTTTATTCCGGCGGCCATCATCAATCTCGCGGCCGGCCATGTTTCCATGCGCTTCGGGGCCAAGGGACCGAACGAGGCCACGGCGACTGCTTGCACCACCAGCGCCCACTCCATCGGAGATTCTTTTCGGATCATCCAGCACAATGACGCCGACGTGATGATCGCGGGCGGCTCCGAAGCCGCTATCACGCAGATGGGCGTCGGCGGATTCGCCGCCATGCGCGCGCTTTCCGTCCGCAATGACGACCCGGAGACCGCCAGCCGTCCCTGGGATAAGGATCGCGATGGTTTTGTGATGGGTGAAGGCGCGGGCATCCTGGTGCTGGAGGAACTCGAACACGCCAAAAAGCGCGGCGCAACCATCCTCGCGGAAATTGCCGGCTATGGCATGTCCGGCGACGCCTACCACATGACCCAGCCTGCTCCCGAGCATGAAGGCGGATTCCGCGTGATGCGCAATGCCGCGCGCGATGCCGGCATCAGCGCGGACAAAGTCGATTACGTCAACGCCCACGGCACTTCCACGCCTATCGGCGATACGCTGGAGGCACACGCCATCCGCAATTTCTTTGGTGAGCGCAAGATCCCCGTCAGCTCAACCAAGTCCATGACTGGCCATCTCCTCGGCGGTGCCGGCGGCCTCGAAGCTGGCATCACGGTTCTTGCCCTGCGCGATCAAATCCTTCCTCCCACTATCAACCTCGTCAGCCAGGACCCCGAAACCGCCGGCATGGATTTCGTCCCCAACCACGCCCGCAAAGCCAAACTCGAATATGCCATGTCGAACTCCTTCGGCTTCGGCGGGACGAACGGGGCGCTGCTGTTCCGGAGATGGTCAGAGTAGAAGATATTCGAAGGGAACTTCGGCAGGCCTCTGTTACTTCGGGTGGGGAATTATCGACAAGACAACGTACTCATCCCCGCGAATCACAAAATAGAATCGCCAGCTGCGATTTACCCGAGCTTGCCAGATATCGTTCGCCTCGTCGTATTTCTTAGCGTGCAGGGAAGGATGTCCCAGCCGATTGAGCAGAAACCCAAGTTGCTTAGCGAAAGCTTTGCGCACTTCGGGGAGCAGCGCTGCATAATCCTTGTCAGCCCGCGCCGTGAAGCGGACTTTCACTTCCGCTTCCTCGGACTTTTGCTCCGTCTTCCCGTCCTGCGCTCAAGCGCAGAGATGGCTTCGGTCGCCGATCCGTAGGGACCATGGGTGCGACCCTGAGCAATGTCATTGAGCCCTTCGGCCAAATGCCGGTCGATGACGGTTTTCGGGGTAAAGGTAATCTTGCCGTTTTCGAAGGACGCTTCCAACAGATCCCCGATGTCCAGAGGCACCCGCTTGCGGATGCTCTGCGGAATGACGACTTGGAATTTTGTTTTTACGGTGACCAGCTCCATGACAATGCCCCCGTTAGATAGTTTAACAGTTGATCTATCCAAATGTCCGACGGTAAATGCGGTCCCCGAAACCGCAGGCAATGGATTTCGTCCCCAACCACGCCCGCAAAGCCAAACTCGAATATGCCATGTCGAACTCCTTCGGCTTCGGCGGGACGAACGGGGCGCTGCTGTTCCGGAGATGGTCAGAGTAGAAATCCTCGTCAGCCAAACAGCGGATGCGGCACCGTGATCGAGCTCGGCTCGGCAGCGGCGCCCAGCAAGGCGCCCTGAAAATGTCGAAACCGACTCAGAAAAAGGCCTTATTCGCTCCGGCGGCTCTCTCTAGGTTCGGTTTCAGGATATAAGCAGATTTCCTGGCGCAGTGTTAGGCCTTTGCCGCGCTTTTTGCACTCTCCAGTCCACTCCCCGGTACTGGCCCTTTAGTACCCCTGCGCCCTGCCCCTTAGGGTTCTTTCCATCCCCTCCACGGCAGGGCAGAATGACTTTCGTACTAGAAATCGGGCCCGATCCCATGGAAAAAGCCTTCGGCAGTGCCCTGGCGTCAACTGTCTCTACCAGGAAAGTGGCGGCTCGCGCCGCCCTGGTCGACCTTAAAGAATCATCCCGAGCCTTGCTGTCCGAGTGCTTCCGCCAGTTCGGCATTGAGACGGTCGCCACTTCCGCGGCATCGGTCGACCGCCTGCGCCAGGAGAAATTTGAAGCCTGCGTGGTCCATCTGGCGCCCGGCGCCGAAGCGGTCATGGAGGCGGCGCGCACTTCACCCTCCAACAGCCGCCTCGTGCTCTACGGTCTCGGCGGCAATGCCCAGCAGGCCATGCGGTTCTCGAAGTACGGCATCAACGCCATGTTTCATGAGCCGCTGGAGCGGCCCGCGGCGCTCAAACTGGTCCGCGCCACCCACATGCTGGTGCTCCACGAATTCCGCCGTTACGCCCGCATCCCCATCATGACCGAAGTCACGGTCGTCAGCCCCGATGGCCACCGCCTCAGCGCCTCCAGCCTTGAGCTCAGCTCCGGCGGCATGTCGTTAAAAACCAGCGAGGACATGCCCTCCGGCACCAGCGTCGAGATTTCTTTTTCTCTGCTGACCCTGCCGCGCGTCAACCTGCGCGGGGTTGTGACCTGGCGCAAGAGCAAATCCTTCGGCGTCCGCTTCGATCCCGCCGACGAACGCCGCCAGAAAGTCAAAGAGTGGATCGACGGCTATTTGGAAAACTAGCAAGAGTTGAGCTCCACCACGGTCCATGTAGGGACCGCCGCCCTTCGACTTCCCCCTCGACTTCGCTCGGGGCTTCGGCAAAACAGGGCAGGCTCTCGGCTGTCCGACGAGCGAAGCGGCGCGTGCCGCATCGCCCCGTTACAATACCCTCGTGACCGAAGCCAGCACTCGCGAGGCGTCTACGGCATCCGAAGTTGTGCCCGGTTCCCGCCGCTTCACCCTCCGCCAAAGAATAGTCCTGCGCATCATCATCGCCGCTGGATACTGGTTCATCCGTCTCATCGGACCTACGCTGCGCGTGTGCGTCTCGCGCGAAGAAGGCGCGCAGCAAAGCGTCGGCCAGCGGCCGCTGGTCCTCAATTTCTGGCACGCCAGCATCATTCCCGCCACTTACCTCTTCCGCGACGCCGGCATCCGCGTGATGAGCAGCAACAGCTACGACGGCGAATACATGGGACGTATCATCCACAGATTCGGCTTCGTCGCCGTCAAAGGCTCCAGTAGCCGCAACGCCGTGCGCGCCCTGCTCGGCCTGCGCCGCGCCTTGCAGCAAGGCTGGGCCGTCGCCTTCAGCATCGACGGCCCGCGCGGCCCGCGCTACCAAGTAAAGCCCGGCCCGGTCGCGCTGGCGCGCTCTTCCGGCGTTCCCTTGAGCACGTTCCACATCGCAGTCAAAAACGCCTGGGTTCTCAACACCTGGGACCGCCTCATTATCCCGAAACCGTTTTCGCGCATTCTGATGCGCTTCGGCAAGCTCATCCCAGTTCCGGCGGAGGCCAGCGAGGAAGACCTTGAACGCTATCAACAGGAGTTGCAGGATTCGCTTGATCGCATCTGCGAATTCGCCGAAGCGAACGTAAGAAAAGTCGGCGCGCCAGAATTTCCTTATAATGTTTGACGATTTTTCGAGCAGTCGGGGGGATGTAGAAATGCAAACCACGATGATCGGCTACACCGCCAGGAAGATCAGTCCGATGCTTGCCGCCGCTGACATGGAACAGACCCTCGCCTTCTACCACGACGTTCTCGGATTCGAAGTTGCGCGGAAGTCTCCCGAGTATTCGATCGTGGAGCGCGATGGCCAGACCATCCACTTCATGAAGGCCGCATCCGAGGAAGTGATGCGCTGCGTCCGCGGCCACACCGAGATCTATATCGAAGTCTCGAACATTGCCTCGCTGTGGGAGCACGTGAAGACGTTCAAACACCGTTATAAGATCCGCGATCTGTTCGACCGGGACTACGGCATGACGGAGTTCCACATCGAAGATCCTAACGGCTGTTTGGTTTTCGTTGGGGAGCCGACCGCGCAAGTTCACCGGGACTAGAGGCCCGGTTCGTTGAAATTCTCTAGTCCTGTCATGTTGAGCGGGGACTCAGCTTCGCGAAGCGGGGCTCGACCGCCGCCGGAGCATTCCTACTGGATTCTGAAATCTGGGACCGGCTGAGGATCCCGATGCCGTTCTCGCGCATGCTGCTGCACGTCGGCTGTTTGACGCGCTCTATGACCTTGCATATAATAGGTGCCGCTTCAGTGATTGGCTTGGACTGGAGCAACGACGGTTTGGCCATCTAGCGAGATCCCCCACTCGCGAACTGCTTCGCGTCCGAAGGAGAACCCCTTGCGATTTGCAACTCTCGTTCCGTCCCTTCTAGTCGCCATGACATCAATCAATGCACAAAACAACGCACCGGTCCGCCTCGCGAATTTGCCAGCCGTTGCGCAGGCGAGCATTTCGACAGCCCTCGGGCATGACGATGCCCAATACCGCGCAAAGGCGTTGAAGGGAAGCTTTCGTATTGCAAACCCAGCGCAGCGGTTGGCTGCAAATTTCTCATCAGATGGCGTGGAAGTGCAGAGCGGCAACGCGCACTGTGTAATGCAACTGGAGGGATATGGTTACGGCGAGATTCATCTCCCGCTGACTCCGAGCGTCCCTCAAGCTGAGCTAAATCATGTGCAGTATGTGCGGGGAGGCTTGACGGAATGGTATGCCAATGGCCCCGCTGGATTGGAGCAGGGGTTCTCCATCGCGAGCCCACCTGGCCTGTCCCATGGTCTGCCGCTGACGATTGATCTGTCGATTGCGGGAAATCTGAAGCCAGTACTCGGTAAAGATGGCAAAGGTTTGACTCTTACAGGACCTGAGGGCAACTTGGCTTATGCCGGCTTGTCAGCTCTCGACGCCGATGGACGCCAACTTGAAGCATGGCTTGAACTGAGAAATGCTCGCCTGATGCTGCGCGTCGCCGACGGCAATGCGCGTTACCCAATACTGATCGATCCGATAATTCAGCAGGCCGAGCTGACCTCCTCTGACGGCCAGGCAATAGACTTTTTTGGCTGGTCGGTGGCGATCAGTGGGAATACGGTGGTGGTTGGCGCAACCAACAATCCGTACCCCACAGGGGCCGGAGCCGTCTATGTCTTTGTGAAGCCGTCGGGTGGATGGGGCAACATGACGCAGACGGCGAAGCTGACGCCTTCGGACGGAGTCGACGGAAACCAGTTTGGCGGGTCCGTGGCCATCGATGGTGACACTATTGCGGTTGGGTCACCGCGCGCCCCATATCCGACCTGCACGGGAGCGGTCTACATCTTTTCTGAGCCTGCTGGGGGATGGACGGACATGACGGAAACGGCGGAGTTAACCGCCTCGGACGCTAAAACGAATACCTTCTTAGGATTTGACGTCGGCATTAGCGGCGGTACCGTGGTTACACAAGGACAGGGCGCAATGTATGGTGAGGCGGCATACGTTTTCGTCGAGCCCGCCGGCGGCTGGTCTAATATGGAGGAGACGGCGGTTTTGACGGCTTCGAACAATCCTCTCGAGCTGGGAGGCAACCAGGGAATTGCCATAAAAGGGGGGACCGTCGTGGTCGGCGCCCCACTAGCGACCGTTGGGGAAAACCCCTCGCAGGGAGCGGTTTACGTGTTTCTCGAACCCGCTGGCGGCTGGGTCAACGAACAGGAAACAGCCGAGCTCACCGGGTCAGACGACGCGCAATATTCTATGTTTGGCACGGGGGTCAGTATTACCGCCGACACAATCGTAGCGACGTCCGTCGGGAACGCATATATATTCGTTGAACCTTCCGGTGGCTGGACGAATACGACGGAAACAGCTGAGCTGCTTCGGTCCACCGACCAATTAGCGCCTGAAACCGGCATCGCTGCTTCGGGCGATACCATTGTCGTGGGACACCGCGTGTTCATTAAGCCACCCACCGGATGGGTGACGACTTCGAAGGCTAGCGCGGTGTTGACTCCCTCGAATCTCCAGGAAGACAGTTATTTCGGCTCCGAGGTGGGTATCGATGGCGGGTCAATCGTCGTTGGCGCATATTTTCAGAACGTCACTGGAAACGTCGCTCAGGGCGAGGCCTATGTGTTTGGCGCTCCAGCGCACAAGAACTAGGGCCGATCGCGCCGGATGTCATTTACGGCGCACCGTTGAGGAGTCAATGTCGGGACACGTCGCAATCCGGGAGTGGAAGGTTTGACTTCCGCACCGTCTTCCCGATAGATTTCTCAAGCAAAGTTTTTTCGTTCTTTGACAAAGCCTTCGGTTTGCGCGTCTTTGCCCGATGGCGAAGACAGGGAAGCGGGTGCAATTCCCGCGCTGCCGCGCAACTGTAAGCGAGAACATCGCAGCCGTCCACTGGGAGCAATCCCGGGAAGGCCGTCTGCAAATTTCGGACGCCCGAGCTAATTGCTAACTGCCAATTGCTGCCCGCGCATCCTCACTCGCAAAGCCAGGAGACCGGCGTAAACCGTCCACCTTAACCCCTTTCGCGTGAAAAGGAGGATGGTTATGCGCGCACTCTGCGCCTCATTTTTGATTTTCGCCGCTGTCGCTCTTCCTGCAGCATCCGCTGCCGACCTCAAGGTCAAAGTCATCGACCCTCAATCCGCCGCCGTCGCCGGCGCTCAGGTTTCCTTGCTTTCGAAGGGATCCAACACTCCTCTGCGGGTGGTCGCCACGTCCGCCGAAGGAATTGCAATCTTCGGGGATTTGTCCTCAAGTAGTTATCAGATTCAGGTCCTCGCCCCCGGCTTCGCGCCGCACACCGAGGATGTTGCCGCCGCTCATCCTGACATCCTCACCATCCAGTTGCATCTCGCCACAGCATCGGAAACCGTGGTCGTAACCGCAACCCGAACTCTCGTGCCCGCCGGGGAATCAGGCGCCAGCATTTCCACCCTGGAAAGCGAGCAGCTCGAAACCATGCAGCCCATCGCCGCCGACGATGCCATCCGCTTCCTTCCCGGCGCAGTCATCAACACCGCCGGCCAGCGCGGAGGATTGTCGTCTCTGTTCGTGCGCGGCGGCGAATCTACTTACAACAAAGTGATTGTCGATGGCGTCGCCATCGACAATCCAGGCGAAACCTTTGACTACGGCACGTTGCCGCTGACACAAGCCGATCGCGTGGAATTTCTGCGCGGCGCGCAAAGCACTTTGTACGGGTCCGATGCCATGACCAGCGTCGTGCAGGTATGGACCCGCACCGGAAGCACTCCGGTCCCCGAACTCCAGTTCGGCGCCGATGGAGGAAATTTCGCAACCGCCAACGGCAACTTATCTCTGGCCGGCGCCCACGGACGGTTCGACTACAACTTCTTCGGCGATCAGTTCAACAGCAACGGGCTGGGCGTGAACGATGCATACTCGGATTCGCTGCAGGGCGCGAACGTCGGCATGGCTATTAGCGATCACGTCACGCTGCGCGTGAGAGCCCGCCACTCCAACAGCTATACCGGTCTGCCCGGCGAGTGGAATTTCAACGGCGACGCGCTCCTCGCTCCCGATTCCAGCGAATCGGAGCATCTGAACAACATTCTCGGAAGCGTGGAACTCGCCGTGGCGGCCCCTTCGGGATGGCAACATCGCTTTACCGCCTTCGACTCCCTTTATCGCTACACGGATTCGAACCTGAACCCTCCCGCCGACAGCTACGACAGCTACGCGGATCTCTACCAAACCCACGTCAACCGCGTGGGAGTCGAATACCAGGGCGATTATTCGGAGCGGACGTCAGCTAGTTTTGCGGCGCACAGCACTTTCGGAGTTCGCATCGAAAACGAGACCGGCGTTGTCTCCGATATGAATTCCCCTCCTCCCGCCGCCGGGCAACGGTTGGATCAGGATGCCTATCTGCAACAGCAGTTCTCCTGGGGCAGGCTCTCGGCCATTGCGGGCGGGCGTTTCGTGCACAGCAGCGCCTACGGCAATATCGGCGTGCCGCGAGTCGCGCTCACTCTGCTCGCGTTGCGCGGCGGAGAACTGTTTTCGGGAACGCGCCTGCGCTTTTCCTATGCCATTGGATACATGGAACCGGCCCTCTATGAAACCTTTGGCGAGATTGCCTATGACTACACCTCGAACCGCGGCCTTCTGCCGGAGCGCACTCGAGCCTTTGAAGCCGGCATCGAGCAGAAACTGTTTGCCGGCCGTTGGGCGCTGAACGCCGCCTACTTCAACAATCTTTTCCACGATCAGATTGAGGCTGTGCCCACCTCGTCGGGCGCGTACCAGTTTTTCAACCTGGAACAGTCTTTCGCTCAAGGCGCCGAAGTTGAGCTACAAGGACGAATTCGGCCCAGATTATCGCTGACTACGGCCTATACCTACACCTCGACCGAGATCCTCGAAAATCCGCAGTGTACGCCGGCAAGTCCTTGTGGTTTTCCCTTTGCTCCCGGCGATCCTCTGCTCCGCCGCCCCAAGCATTCGGCGACCACCCTGTTAAGTTATCTGGGAAAACGCTGGGGCGGAAATCTGGCGGGAAGTTTCGTGGGTGCGCGGCCCGACGACGACTTCTACGGCTTCGGCATCACCCACGCCGCCGGCTACGTCCGCGCCGATATCGGTGGATGGTATGCCATCAACTCTCGCGTAACTGCCTACGCAAACGTTGAGAACGCGCTCGACCGCCGCTATAACGAGGTGGTCGGCTATCCCTCGCTGCCCGTCAACTTCCGCGCCGGGTTTCGCTTCCGCGTAGGAGGCGAATAGCGAGCGGGCGGCAGGCACAAAATAAAAGGGCACGAGTTCATGACTCGTGCCTCTTTTACTGCGAAAACCGCGAATCTAACTCACCTTTTCCGGAGGCCTCACCATTGCCATCGGCATCGAGGCGGCCATCTTGCCGCCGAAATACTTGGATCGCGCCAGAAGCAGTTTCTCGATATCAAGCCCGGTCAGCGGCTGCTGCCGGCCCAGCAGATGCGTAACCAGCGCAATCTGCGCAAAGTGTTCCACCGTTTCCATTTTCATGTAGGCGTGTTCGATCGTATCGCCGTAAGTCACCACGCCATGATTCGACATCAGAATGGCGTCGTAGTGAGGCACGTACGGTTCCAGCGTCTGCGCCAGCTCCGAGGTTCCGGGCGTGCCGTAGCGGGCCAGCGGAATGCATCCCAATCCCATCACCACTTCGCAAACAAGAGGTTCCGTCAGGGCCATACCGGCCGCGGCGAATCCCGTCGCCGTCGGCGGGTGCGCGTGCACAATCGCCTGAATATCGGGCCGGGTGCGGTAAACCAGCAGATGCATCCCGATTTCGCTGGTCACATTGCGCCGCCCTGCCACGCGCGTGCCGTCCAAGTCTACGATCACCATGTCTCCGACGCGCATCGCCCCCTTGCTCACGCAAGTGGGCGTCACCAGAATCCGCCCCCGGTCCAGCCGGACCGACAGATTCCCGTCCATCGCCGCTACGAACCCGCGCTCGTGCAGCATGCGTCCGTAGTGGACAATTTCTTCCCTGTGTTTTCGTTCACCGGACATGGAGATACTCTCTCGGGGGAGTGACGAAAAAGCGGCAAAATCTACAGCACCCGCATAGTACCTCACTCAGCGCGAACAGACAAACAAATTTACTGAGAAATCGACAGGCAGGCCCCGGCTTGCGCCAGATGCACTTCCCGTAGTCTCCTATAATCGGACATCGTGCTGGTTTCTGACTTCCATTTTGATCTTCCCGACGAGCTCATCGCCCAGGAACCTCTGGCGGACCGCGACGGATCGCGCATGCTGCACCTGGAGCGCACCGGCGGCCGCTACTCCGATCGCATGTTCCGCGACTTCCCCGAACTGTTGCGGCCCGGCGATCTGGTGGTCTTTAACAATACCCGCGTCTTTCCGGCGCGGCTCTATGGCCGCCGGCAAGGCGCTCAACCCGTCAGTCCTCATAATCCCGCCGCGCACAATTTCCTCCATGGACGTATAGAGGTTCTGCTCACGCGCCAACTCTCGACCGAACCGAACGACTGGGAATGCCTGGTTCGGCCCGGCCGCAAGATCGGAGTCGGCGAACGCCTCTTCTTCGGCGAGCAAGACGAATTGCAGGCGGAAGTACTGGCCCGCCGCGAGTTCGGCGAGCGCCGTATCCGCTTTCAGCCCGTCTTTCAGAGCGAGGACGACTTCTTCGCCGCTCTCGATCGCATCGGCCACGTCCCACTCCCGCCTTACATCGCGCGCCCGGATTCCTCCCGCGATCGCGAGCGCTACCAAACCGTATACGCCCAACCGCGCGGATCTGTCGCAGCCCCTACCGCCGGCCTTCATTTCACCTCGAAAGTCCTCGACCGCATCCAAGAGCGCGGCATCGAAACCGCTGAGATCACCCTGCACGTCGGCCTCGGAACCTTCCAGCCGGTCCGCGTCGAACGCGTGGAAGATCACAAAATTCATTGCGAGCCTTATTCCGTCTCTGCCCAGGCTGCCGACGCTATCAATCAAGCTCTCCGCGTTTCGCGCCGTGTGATTGCCGTCGGCACCACAACGGTTCGCACCCTCGAACACGCGTTTCGCCGCGGCGCGGGAACCATCCTCGCCGGAGCTTCCGCGGCGGATCTCTTTGTCTATCCGGGCTTCGAATTCGGAGTGGTCAAGGCAGTGCTCACCAATTTCCACCTGCCACGGTCCACTCTGCTCATGCTGGTCAGCGCCTTCAGTGGGCGCGAGAACGTTCTCCGCGCCTATGAACACGCAGTCTCCGAGCGCTACCGTTTTTATTCGTATGGCGACTGCATGTTCATCGATTAAGCCTCTGCGCTTCGCTGCGTTATACTCTTCCGGGAGTAGTCCATGTCCACCGCCGTAAAACAGATCTCGATTCAGCATTTCGTAACTCAGCTCCGCAAGTTTCCCGAGTCCGCATTTCTGCCGACCGATCAACTCCACAGATTTCTGCACGACGCGCCCGTCGACCCCGACTCACTCGCGCCCTATCTCACCTGGGACCGCCAACACTACACTCGCAACCTGATCGACAAAACTCCGCTGTACGAGTTGCTCGCCATCTGCTGGGAAGTCGGCCAGGCCAGCTCCGTGCACAATCACCGCGACCAGAACTGCTGGATGGCCGTCCCCATCGGCCGTTTGCTCGTCGAGAATTTTCACGTCGTGCATCAGGATATCGCCGGCGGCAAATGCACGATTACGTCCGCCGAGACCGTAGAGATGAATGCCTCGCACCCCTGCGCCGTCGATCCTCTCGAACCCGTTCACCGGGTCTTCAATCCCCGCGAATTCAACCAGCGCGCCGTCAGCCTGCACGTCTATTCCCGTCCCTTCGACACCTGCGTGGTCTACTCCGCCGAGCAGGGTACGTGCGGCGAAATCGAACTGCACTACACCACCGAGTACGGCAAACCAACGTAACTTCCGCGGCTAAAAGACTGTTGGTCACTACGCCTCCGCCGGGTTAACTTACGAGATTAGACTGGGGAGGGCCGCATGAAAAAAGTGTTCCCATGGCTTCTGCTGGCCGCCGCTTGTTGGGGCGGCTACTCTTACTACAAGAATCGTTCTTCGCAATCACAGGTCCAGGCCTCCGAGGAACCGCAGGAGGAGGAAGCGAAGCCTGACGTTCAGGACGGCCCGATCCAGCCGAACACAATCGTGAGCCCGCTCGAGACGTTCATGGAGAAGGCGACTTCGCTGCACAAAACATTCGCGCCCACGCCACTGCGAAAACCCAACCCCAGCGACCACATTGCTCCATCTCCCGTGGGCACCAGCACCGCCGTCGTGCACAAGACGTTTGCCGTCACCTCCAGCGCGAAGTTTTCTTTCCAGGTTCCACCGCACGCTGCCAGCCCTCAACTGCGCGGATCTTATCGTTCCTTTGCGCAACAGTCCGGGGCTCAATTGAGCGATGAAAGCGCGGACGTTGACCTTCTCTTGATGAATGACCAGCAGTATGCGGACTTCCTGCACGGAGGAACCCCCGACGTGGTGTACTCGGTCGACTCTTCCCACGATCAGGACGTGAGCTTCGGCTTGCCCGCCACCATGAGCCAGCCGGCCCAGTACTACCTGGTTTTCCGCAACAGTGCCAGCCGCGCGGCGAAGAAAGTGGTAGAGGCGGATTTTCGCGTCGATTTCTAGCGTCTTTTTGAGCAATTTGATTTTGGGCGGCGCTGCGCTTCCAGCTCTGCGATTGATGACCACTCCTGAGGCGGGCTAGCTGTGATCCGTCAAGACGTTGTTCCCATCAAAACCGGGTCGATCAGACTTGGTTTTGGCATCGAGCCGTGCAAAAGACGGCGCGATAAGTCCGCGCCTTGCAAATCGTTACAGCCGATTTGCACTTTCGCACCGCTCCTGCGGCGACGGCGCTCGTAGGGTCTTGGAGTGGGAACAACGTGTTGAAAGATCACAGCTAGCCCCTGAGGCGCCTAACCGGAGCTTCACCGAACTCCTGTCATTCGCCCCGGCTGCTAAACTACTGGCTTGCCCCCCCGAACAAAATCTTCGCAACCCGATTCCAGCAGCCCGCCTGCCGCGCCGCCATCGTCTGACCCGAACCGCATCTTCCTCATCGACACCATGTCGTTCATCTTTCGCGCCTATCACGCCATGGCGCGCCAGCGCTCCGGGATGTCCACCAAATCCGGACTGCCCACAGCCGCCGTCCTCGTCTTCGTCAACATGCTGCGCAAACTGCGGGACGATTTCTCCCCCGCCTATCTCGCAGCCGTTTTCGACGTCGCCGCCAAAACTTTTCGCGCTACCCAAGCCGAGGCCATCACCACCGTCCGCAAGTTCGACATCAAAACCCAAACTTTCACCGAAGTAGAATACAAAGGCTACAAAGCCAACCGCTCGGCCATGCCCGAGGATCTAGCCCAGCAGATTCCTTACATCCGCCGCGCCCTCGAGGCCTATCGCATTCCAATTCTCGAACTCGCCGGCTTCGAGGCCGACGATGTCATCGGCACGCTTGCGCGCAAAGCCGCCACTGCCAGGCATCCCGTCTACGTCGTCTCCAGCGATAAAGACATGATGCAACTCGTCAACGACGACGTTCTCATCCTCAATCCTCCAAAAGATAATCTGATTTGCGACGCCGCCAAGGTCGAGGAAATTCTCGGCGTCCCTCCTGGGCGCGTCGTCGATATCATGGCCCTCCGCGGCGATGCCATCGACAACATCCCCGGCGCCCCCGGCATCGGCGACAAGGGCTCCGTCGAACTCATCAAGCGCTTCGGCACCGTCGAGCAGGCTCTCGACCGCGCCAACGAAGTGGAAAAGAAAACCTATCGCGAATCGTTGCAGAACAACCGCGACACGATTTTGTTCAGCAAGAGCATGGCGACAATCGATACCAACGTTCCCGTCGACTTGAATGTCGAAGCCATGCGCGCCGGCGAGCCCGACCTCGATCTCCTCCGCCAACTCTTCACCGAACTCGAATTCACTTCGCTGCTCAAGGAATTGCTGCCGGAAGTTCAGGTCACCGAAGCTCACTATAGTGAGGCCGAGTCCGTTGCGGAACTTGAAAGCATCGTCAGCTCTCTCTCGGCGGAAGCCGCTTTAGCCATCGCGGCAGAACAATCCGAACCGCTGCCAGAAACCGAGGAAGACGAAGTCGTCGAGGAAGTTCCGCAGTCCGGAATGCTCGCGCTCACCGACGATTCGTCTCCGGCGCCGTCCCCCGCGCCCGCCGCCAACCGTGTCGCTATCTCCGCAGCCGCAGGTTCGGCCACCATCGTCAAGCTGGATTCCACCGCAGCCGGCGACAAGCTCCGTTCCATCCTCACCTCCGCGACGACGCCAAAATCCATCCACGATTACAAAGCCGCCATTCACGCGCTCGATTCTCAAGGCATCCACCTGCAAGGCGTGCAGCACGATCCCATGCTCTACTCCTACCTGCTCGATCCCACCTACGCCTCGCATCGCCTCGCCGACGTCGCCCTCCGCCGCTTAAATCTCAAGCTCAGCCAGCTTCAAACCAATAACGCGCTCGCCGAAGCCGCCGATGTCACCGGCCGCCTCGCGAACGCTCTCCGCGAAGATGCCAAACAAGCGGGATTGACCAAGCTCTACCAAGAAATGGACCTGCCGCTCGTTCCCGTGCTCGCCCGCATGGAGCAGGCTGGAGTAAAAATCGACACCGCGGCGCTCGCGAAAATGTCGAGCGAACTGGAGCGCGAGATCGCGATTCAAGCAAGAGATATCTACGAACTGGCCGGATGCGAATTCAATGTCGGCTCGCCCAAGCAACTCGGCGACGTTCTCTTCAATCGCCTGAATCTTCCCAAGCCCGTGAAATACGGCAAGGGACGCACCATCTCAACCGCCGTCGACGTTCTAGAAACTCTGGCGGAAGAACATCCCATCGCCAGAAAAGTTCTCGATTATCGCCAGCTCACCAAACTGAAGTCCACCTACGTCGACACTCTGCCCGCGCTAATCAATCCCTCCACCGGACGCCTGCACACCACCTTCGGCCAAACCGGAACCGCCACCGGCCGCCTTTCTTCCGCGAATCCGAATCTGCAAAACATTCCCATCCGCACCGAACTAGGACGTGGCATCCGCGCCGCCTTCATCGCCGAGCCCGGCCACGTCCTCCTAACCGCCGATTATTCGCAGATCGAGCTCCGCCTGCTGGCCCACTTCTCCCGCGACCCACTCCTGGTCGAGGCCTACCGCCGCGGCGACGACATCCACACCCTTACCGCCTCGCAAGTCTTCGGAGTCCCGCCGCTAATGGTCACCCCCGACCACCGCCGCCAGGCCAAAGTCGTCAACTTCGGCATCGTCTACGGCCTCTCCGCCTTCGGCCTGTCGCAGCAACTAGGCATCGAGCCCGCCGAAGCGAAACTTTTCATCGCCAACTATTTTGAAAAATACAAAGGCGTCCGCGCCTTTATCGACAAAACGCTGGAAGAAGCCCGCCGCGACCTGAAAGTAAGAACCCTCCACGGCCGCATCCGTCCCATCCCCGACATCAACAGCAAAAACGCAAATCAAAGAGGCTTCGCGGAGCGCACAGCAGTAAACACACCGCTGCAAGGCACGGCGGCTGATCTGATCAAAGTAGCAATGATCCGCATCGACGCCGCGTTGCAAGAGCGTGGGCTGAAGTCGAGAATGACGCTGCAAGTCCACGACGAACTAGTCTTCGAAGTCCCGGAGAAGGAAGTAGAGACGATGCAGTCGCTGGTTCGCGAGCACATGGAAAAAGTTCACACGCTAGCCGTGCCGCTGTTAGTAGAAATGGAAGTAGGCCCGAACTGGAGAGACCTAGATTAGCCCGTGTGGGGACAGCCGCCCTCGGCGGGCTTAACTGACGAATGGGAAATCGGTCACGCGGCCTTTCGAGTCGACGAGTGCTATCTCAATGCCCGCGTCATGCGCTCGCGGAGCGAGTTTCCGTGCGAGCCTGAGCGTGACGGCAGTGTTTGGTACGACAGCAACCTGCACCCCTCGTTTCGGGGTTTGCATAAGCTGTCCAATCACTTCACAGAGGCCTTTCCGAAGGCGCGACACCTGCCCGGCATGAGACGTATTAACTATTCCGCCTTTACACTCTGCGCTGAGCTTAAGGACATTCGTTTCTGCGACCACGTCACCTTGTCCGGACTTTGGCTGCACGAAGATCGTCTGCTGACCGCGAACGTACATCCCACCGTATGTCGTCTTACCGCGTTTCTCCCCGCGCACAAATCCTTGGGCGAGGAGCCATCGGACGATGTCGAACTGCTTTGCGTGCTCGCCGTCAGGGTGAAGCTCCACTCGCTTGAGTGCAGGCAGGGTTCGGGATAGATGCTCGGCAAAGGCAAGCATTACGGCAGCCTCGGTAAAGTGATGTTCCTTTTCACCTGTACACGTGCCGCGCCGATTCGGCGGCGGACTTTTCTCCACGATCAGATCGTCGAACATTGAAGGTTGCCTCCTTGCGCTTTTCGTATGTTATACTTTAGTATAACTGAAGGAGAACGTAATGCGCACCACCAACTTGCGCAAAGTCGGCGGCTCGGTCATGCTGGCCGTCCCGCCCGCGCTGCTCGACATCCTGCAATTGGAGGCCGGCGCCAAGGTTGGCATCGCGATCCAAAGTGGCCGTCTGGTCGTGCAGCCACGGCAGCGTCCACGCTATACCCTGGACGAACTGCTCGCCCAATGCAATCCCAAGGCGCGTCGTTCGAAACAAGGCTCGAAGCGAGGCTCGAAGCAAGAACGAGAATGGCTCGACAGCAAGCCCGTCGGGAGCGAACTCATCTGATGGACCGCACGATGGAACGAGCGGGGCATCGAGCAATGAAGCGCGGCGAAATCTGGCTTGTCAGCCTCGATCCCACCTCGGGCCACGAGCAAAAAGGCCGCCGCCCGGTGCTGATCGTTTCCCCTGAGCCTTTCAACCGGGTCACCAAAGTCCCGGTAGTTCTGCCCATCACGAGCGGCGGTAATTTCGCGCGCACGGCAGGTTTCGCCGTGCCCTTGACTGATGCCGGAACTAAAACGACAGGAATTATCCGCTGCGACCAGCCCCGCGCCCTCGACCTGGCCGCACGCGGCGGCAAGAAACTGGAAAGCATCCCGGACGCGATCATGGGTGAAGTGCTGGCGAGGATAGCACCGATATTCGAGTGAACGGCAACCGCAGACTTCCCGTCGAAGCCCACGCCCTACTTCTCACACTCCCAGCGCATTTTGACCTTCCCGCGATCCCCGCCGTGAGCGCCGTGTAATTCTTAATTGCTTTTGCGCAAAACTGTTGTACCATCCTGCCTGCCGCATAAATTCGATGGCGCTTGGGCTGAAACGCAGGAGCAGTCATGACACGCAGATTCGTCTTCGGATTTGTTGTCGCCTTATTCTGTGCCCGCGTCCTGCCGGCCCAGCAGGCCCAGTATAAGCAGAACGGGCCAGCTCTCATGCCCGACCCCGCAGTCACCAAAGGCGCGTTGCGACTAAATAATAAGGCCACTATTTGCGCGATCAAATGGGGGACAGACGAGAGGCACGTCACGGCGCAAATGAAGGCCGCCGCCTATGCGCAGTACGGCACCGCGCCGGGCAAGGGCGTTTGCGCCTTGAAGACGCACACCGGGACGAACGGGCAACCCGTGACCGAGGGCTGCGAGGTTGACCACCTGATCAGCCGCGACCTGGGCGGCGCAGACACACTCGAGAACCTATGGCCACAACCCTACACCCAACATCCGGGAGCGCACGAAAAAGACTGGCTTGAAACCGAACTCAACAAAGAGGTCTGTGCCGGGAAGACCACGCTACAGGACGCGCAGAACGAGATCAAAACCGATTGGTACGCCGCATACTTAAAGCGGAAGCCGCCGAATTAAACGGAACCCGTCAGGCTAAATCCCCAGCGCTCTCTGTATCTCCCCCGCGATCCCCGCCGTCAGCGTCCGCATCTTCTCTTCCGACTCCGCCTCCACCATCACGCGCGCCAGCGCCTCCGTCCCTGAGTACCGCACCACCACGCGCCCCTTCCCGTCCAACTCGCGCTCGGCAGCCTCAATCGCCCGCTGCACCTCGGGCACCTGCGCAAACGGAATCTTCTCCCGCACCCGCACATTCTGAATTTTCTGCGGAAGCACTTTCAGGTCGCTTACCAACTCCACCAGCGTCTTGTCTGAGCGCACGATCACATCCATTACCCGCAGCGCAGTCAGCAGTCCGTCGCCGGTAGTCGCATCGCCGTCGCGAAAAATAATGTGCCCCGATTGCTCCCCGCCCAGCGTGGCGCCCGTCTTCAGCATCTCTTCCAGAACATATTTGTCGCCCACATTCGCCCGCAACATGCGAATGCCCGATTTCTTCAGCGCGATCTCGACTCCCATGTTCGACATCGTCGTCGCCACCACGGTCGCCTCATTCAACTTTCCACGCGTCTGCAGATCCCGCGCTACGAGCAGCAGCACGCCATCCCCATTCACCACGCGTCCCTCGGCGTCGCAAAACAATGCCCGGTCGGCATCGCCGTCAAACGTCACACCCAGATCGAACTTCCCGCCAGACTCCGCCACGGTCTTGCCCAGAGTCTCCGGATGCAGCGCGCCGCATCCTTCATTAATGTTCTTCCCGTCCGGCGTCACATGGGTAAAGGTCGCCTGCACCCGCAAGCCTCGAAACAGCTCTGGAGCTTCGGCCGTCGCCGCTCCGTTAGCGCAGTCCACCAGCACGCGCAAGCCGCTCAGGTCAGACGAAACACTGCCCGCCAGCGATTCTATGTATGCCTTGCGTAGCGCGACTTCTCCCGGCAGCGACGGGCCGGCCACTTTTAACGCGGTATCGTCCATCGTTCCCGGTCTTTCGAGGAGCGCGAAAATTTCCTTTTCAATCGCCAGCTCCCGCGCATCCGTGAGCTTGAACCCATCGCCGGAAAAAACCTTGATCCCGTTATCCGTCCACGGATTGTGCGAAGCGGAAATCACCACGCCCGCGGCAAACCCGCGCGACCGCGCCAGGAACGCGACTCCCGGCGTGGTGATCACGCCCGCGCTATGCACTTCCACGCCCACCGCCGCCAGCCCTGCCGCCACGCGGTCCGCAATCCACGCACTGGATTCGCGCGTATCCTGCCCCATCACCGCCCGCGCCTTCGGCGTGCCGCGAACCAGGTCCTGCCCCAGAGCGCGTCCGATCAGGTATGTGCTCTCCTCCGTCAGCGGAAAGTCGCCGGCCACGCCGCGTATCCCGTCCGTGCCAAATAACTGTCTAGTCTGATTGCTCATAGATTATGCGGGTTCATAAGAATCGGGTTCGTAAGAATGAAAGACCGGGCTTTCGATTAATGCCCATTTCCAGCAGGCACGCTCTTTTCCATGATCACTGTCACTCGAACCGGCAGCGGCTGCACCACCTGCACCAGCGGATCCGAAACGTACACGTTGGTCGTAAATGTAGCCTGCGTCCTCGTTCCCGAAACGTCCACCGGATCGGTCGTGGCCGCATCCACCACTTCTACGTGATGCTTCGGCCCCGTAATCGTGATTCTCTCCGGCTCTACCAGCACTTTGGCGATCTGTTCCCCAGCCACAAAGTTTCCGGTGACTCGCGGACGAATCTCCACATCGCGCGTCAGCCGCGTATCGAAAACCAGATGCACCTGCCCCGGTACCACTTGCACAATATGCAAATCCCGCTGGTGGCGAATCTGCTGCGCCGTCAGATCGAACGTGCGCTCGCCCGGCTTGGCGTCTGCCAGCTCAAGCTCGGCGTGGATATCTCCCGCGCGTAGTTCACGAATCAGTCGCTCCGGCCCGCGCACGCGGATCTGTGCCTCCGGTATGGTTTCCGAGCTGATCTCCAGATGCTGCGGAACGTGCTGGAACTCGATCGGAACTCGCACCGCCACTTCCGCCGACTCCTCATCCGGCGAAATCCACCACCACAACCCCGCCGCCAGCACCAATGACAAAATCTTCAGCCAGAAGTTATGCAGCACCCAGCGGCGCAAGAACCCGATCATAGCGGTCGCTCCGTTTCCGAGTCCGCGTCCTCGTCAGCACTCATCTGCGCGCCCGCCCGCAGCGGCGATTCCTCGCCCGCATCCGATTCATCGCTTTGTGCCACCACCGTCGGCAACGTCACTGGCGACATATACCGCCGCAGTTCGCTGCCCAACCGCTCGCGCAACTGCTCCGCCGTCAGATCCCGATCGATCTTCCCGCCCACCGCCACACTGATCGCGCCCGTTTCTTCCGACACAATCACCGCGAGCGCGTCCGTCTCTTCCGTAATGCCGATGCCCGCCCGGTGGCGTGTCCCCATTTGCGTCGACAGTACGGGATTCATTGACAGCGGCAAAAAGCACGCCGCCGCGGCCAGCCGGTCCTTCTGGATGATCACCGCTCCATCGTGCAGCGGTGCGCTCGGGCGGAAGATCGTGGCCAGCAGATCGTAGGAGAGCCTCGCGTCCATCGCCACGCCACTTTCTATGTAAGTCCGCAATCCGATCTCGCGCTCAATCACGATCAAAGCGCCGGTCTGATGCTGCGAAAATAAATTCGCCGCCAGCACAATGTCGTCGTAGGAATCTCCCTCCGCCGCCGATCCGCGCAGAAAGCTCATCCGCCGCCCTACATCCGACAGCACATGCCGAATTTCCGCCTGGAAGACCACGATCAGCGCGAACACCACGTAGGGCAGCAAATGGCTAACCAGCCAATTCAGCGTGACCAGTTCTCCGATCCGCGCCAGGTAAAACGCTACCGCCACCGCGGCAAGCCCCGCCAGCATAGGCGCCGCGCGTGTGCCCCGGATCATCACCAGCACTTCGTAGATGATCAGCGCCACCAGCAGAATGTCGAGCACCGTAAACGACACTCTCGACCACTGCGCTATCAGTTGCGTCACTGCATTCTTCCTATCTGCAGAATTTCCCAAGGCGCAGGACCTTTTATTCTAATGCAGCGAATCGTGAACCCAAGATAATAAGCAAAGTCGGGGGGTGGCCTGTTTTGAGTTGACATGGCTCATGCATGGCCAAGGCGGCCTGACCTCAAGTCCGAAGCGCTGGCATTATCTCTAGACCACCGTCTGGGAGTTGAGGCATACACATCGGAGGCTTGGTTGTATCAAAAAACAACTCTGTATCTTCGCCTAGATGTGGTTCGATTCTTAGCAAGCGTTTGTTTACATAACGCACTTTCAGGACCTCTTTTCCGAAGGAGTCCCAAACCACGAGCGTGCTTTTGTCAGGGTGCCTCTTGAGGAATAAGGGATTGACGACAAATCCATCCTGGTCAACCTTCACTATGATTGAACCATCGGTTGCACGAAAATCGAGGGAGAGTATCAATAATCCGTCAGCCGATTTATCAACCCTAACCAGATTGTGTGGCTGGATGTAAACAAATCCCGGCAATGGCTGGGTTCCTTGCGGGTTCTTGATTTCTGCATCGACAACCATTGGGATGAACGGAAAACGCGTAACCAGCGTTACGTATCTCCCAGTCGTAATGATGTAGGCATCTTTATCCAATTTTTCCTTACATCCCAACGCCTCCATTGGCGGCATAGGTTCACTGCCCGGTATCAAGTGTCCATTTTCTGATTCGATCATCTCTCTCTGAGCTTGGGACAAAGCTAACTGCTCATTGTTAACCCCTATAAACCGCTTCACCGTGGCATCGAAGTTAGTCGACTGTTGACCAAAGGTCTTTTTGAATTTCAGGTCGCTATCGTCAATGAGTTTCTGCACATTGGTCGTGAGCTGTGTCCCAATATCTGAAAATTGTTGGCGTTCTTCTTGCCTTCTATGCGCCTCATCGCGCGCAAAATCAGCACGATCTTTGTCGATAGCGCGGTTCTCTATGAACATTAACCAGACGACCAGCAGCAGGTAAGCTGCTTTGTGAATAGGTCGCATCTCCCAGAGTGCCATGATGGCCGCTACTCCAGCCAACCACAGCACGGCCTTGCTCGGCACTGGTTTGTGCCAGTACCACCAATAAAGGCAGAAGGACCCCACAACCAGTATCGTGGGGATATGAATCCAGTGATTGCTTCGCTTCGGCCCTTGCACTTCCGACATACCCCTCCGCTCAGTCAAGACGGCCTCCTTGACTGCGGAGAGGGGTATACCTTCCGGGCTGAGTTGAAAACCGCCCACTACCAGCAAGTTGGGCCGCTGGTTCTTGCAAATCCTCGCAACCACGGTACAATTCCAGCGAATGGGTGCTGAAGGGGAGATTCCATATGCCATCCTTTTGCGCGTCCTTGCGTAAGCTCAAGGTTTTACGTGCTCCGCTATTTGCGGGGCTATTCTTGATGGCCGCAGGCATCCTGCCGCCTCATGCTGCGGGAGACGTGCTGGCAAATCCGCAAGCCAGCGGGCTGTCCTCCCACGCCACGGAACCGGGGGTCCAGGAACCGCAGTCTCCAGAACCGCAATCTCCGGGCCCGCAGGCGCAAGAGCCGACAGCCCCACCTTCGAAATATGATCCGGCCATCTTTCAGAAATCGATTCCAAGTGAACAGTTGGCATTTCTCGGTCATTTCGCAGGGATGACGGCAAACGACGCCGTTCGTGACAAGCAATTCCGCAAACTAATGCACAGCGTGCTCCCCGACTGCACCTTCCACTATGGCTGGGACATGTCTCCCTCCGACGCATTCGAAAAGGTGCTGACCGGCTCGCCACTCCCGGTGCAAATTCGCGAAGGGCGATACGTCACGGTCTCTGGCAGGAACGGACCCTACCTGAGGGGCCGCGGCTTCCTGTGGTTTGACCTGCAGGAGGGCATCGCGTTGGCCGGGTTCTATTTCCATCCCACGAATGGCGAGCCCACGCCTACGGTCACGGTTTTTTCCCGGCAGATAGAGGTGAAGGAAGAATCGCTCAAGCTGAGCCAGCTTCCTCCGGCGTTTGCCGACGCCCTGAGTCTGTGGTCCGTGGAGTCCGGCGTCGCGCCGGTGACCACGCGTTATTTTATCGGGGGCTTCAACAAAAAGATCCTTCTCGAACATGACGAGGATTACTGCGCGCCCGTCAACCCGGCAACCGCACCTGCTGCCGACGATTGCGAGCAGATGAATGCCGACGCCGCCGATGTCGACTTGAACGCGGCCTACTATCTGGAGCAAACCAACCATGCCACCAATGCCACCGCTTGGATGCTCGTTGGCGAAGATCAGGTCGCATGGATACAGGTGCGAGACAACACTTGCAGGATCGGTCCGGACCGGCTCGGATGCCGCATCCGCCTGACGCGCGAACGCACGCATGTGGTCCTCAGCCAACATTCCGTGCCGCATCTGCCGCACAAATAGCCGGTGGCCGGCTTATTTCGATTTATTCTTCACTGTAGCCTGAATCTCTCCCCGGGCCACGCGCGCCGAAATTTCTTCCCCGACCTTCACTTGCGCCGCATCCTTCACCAACTTTCCCGCGGCATCGAAAACCAGAGCGTACCCGCGCTCCAGAATCGCTAAAGGAGAAAGCATCTCCAATGCACGGCTCATCCGCTCTACCCGAACCTTGTGCAGCAGCAGGAGATTCCGCATCGCCGACCCCAGTGCCGCAGTCGATCCCTCCAATTCCCCACGCATCGCCGCCAGCACGCGGCGCACGTCGTAGTGGCGCACCGCGGCTGCCACTGTTTCCCACCGGCGACGCATCAGCTCCAGCGTCTGCCGCTCGCCGCGCTCCAGCCGGTAAGTGAGGTCGTCCATCTTCTGCTGCCGCTGCCGGATCAAATCCATCATGCGCGCGAACGCCCCGTGCTGCGCCCGCTCCATCAGCGCATGACGCGCCTCCAGCAGCCGCCGCTCCATCGCCCGCACCAGCCGCTCCCGCACCGCTTCCGCCTGTGTCTCCACTTCCACCCGCGAACGAATCACCAACTCCGCCGCCGCCGAAGGCGTCGCCGCCCGCAGGTCCGCCACAAAATCCACAATCGTGAAATCCGTCTCGTGCCCCACTGCCGAAATCACCGGAATTTCCGACGTCGCTACTACCCGCGCCAGCCCTTCATCGTTGAACGCCGCCAAATCCTCCGCCGACCCTCCACCGCGCCCCACGATGATCACTTCCACACTGCGGCTCGCATCGCCGCGAAGCTCGTTGAAATACCGCACTCCGCCCGCCACTTCCGCCGCTGCCGCGTCGCCCTGCACCTGCGCCGGGTAGATCACCACATTCACGGTGTGATGCCGCCGCTGCAGAATGTTCAGAATGTCGCGCAGCGCCGCCGCTTGCGGCGAAGTCACAATCCCTATCCGCGCCGGCAATGCCGGCAGCGCCTTCTTCCGCTCCGCCGCAAACAATCCTTCCGCTTCCAGCTTCGCTTTCAGTTGCTCGAACGCAACCTGCAATCCGCCCGCGCCTTTCGGCTCGATATACTCCGCCGCAATCTGCAACTCGCCGCGATCTTCATAGACCGTCACTCGCCCCCGCACCACCACCTGCATCCCATCCGCCGGACGAAACCGCAGCAGCCGCGCCGCCGAGCGAAACATCACCACCCGAATCTGCGCGTTTCCATCCTTCAGCGTGAAGTAAAGATGTCCGGAAACCTGCGCGCGGAAGTTCGAAATCTCGCCTTCCACCCACGCATCGGAATACTCCCGCTCCACATGCGCGCGTACCGCGGCGACGAGCGCGCGCACCGTCCACACCCGCCGCTCTGGCGGCAGAAATTTCAATCCGAGTTGATCCCTGAGCACCATCGGAATACAAGGAGTCTAGCAGCCCGAGTGGGAGGGGCACGAGTTTGGAGGGTAAGGACAAACTCGATCTTGCAGGTAGTGTCTTAAGCTATTTAAGACAGTACCATCTTGCACCTGATTTTGGGTAGCGCAGCACTTCAGCGCTGCGATAACGACTTATTTCTTGGAGCCGCGCTTTAGCGCCTGGGGTGAGCTTCCTGCGCTATTATCTCGGGAACGTGATCCCTCATCTCCAAACGCCGCGTCTCCTTCTGCGTCCCTTGGAGCTCTCCGACGCGGACCAAGCCCAGATCCTGTTTCCGCACTGGGAAATCGTTCGCTATCTTTCTACGACCGTGCCCTGGCCCTATCCCCCCGATGGCGCCCACACTTTTTACCGCGACGTTGCACTTCCCGCAATTCGCCGCGGAGACGAATGGTATTGGACGCTCCGGCTGAAGACCGAGCCAGATCAACTCATCGGCTGCATAAGCCTGGTGAAAGGCGAGAAGGATAATCGCGGGTTCTGGCTCGGCTTGCCCTGGCACCGGCAAGGCCTTATGACCGAGGCCTGCGAAGCCGCCACCAGCTTCTGGTTCAACGTTCTCAAGTTTCCGCGGCTGCGCGTTCCCAAGGCAGTTGCCAACACGGCCTCCCGCCGCATCTCCGAAAAAAGCGGCATGCGTCTGGTCGCCCGCGAAGAGCGCGACTACGTTTCCCGCCGTCTCCCCACCGAAATCTGGGAGATCACCGCCGAAGAATGGAACGCACGCCGGGAAAAGGCCCCGGCTTAGTATCCAACGTTGAATCCGAAATAACCGCGCTTCATTTCCCTTGCGGAATCACCACGGAGCTCGCCGCGGACCCATTCGTCTCTGTGCCGGAGGTCTTAAGCTTCTCCGCTCCATCCGACAACAGCCCGAACACTCCCACTCCCGTAGTCGTCCCTACATACACCTTGCCGTTGATAATCATCGGCGTAATGAACTTATTGCCTACGCCGAATTGATCGCGTCCATTGGCCGCCTGGTTCGTGTTGTAAAGCTCCACCAGCGTGGATGCATTGTAAGCGTGTAAAACCGCAGGATTCGTATTCTCCGCCGCCCAGACGATGATGTTCTTACCTGCATTCGATGAAATGCTGGGAGTGGTTCCCGGGTATCCGAAGGTGTTGCTGGTTTGCGCGACCGCTTTTGTCCCCAGTTCGGCCTTTTTGAATTCAAACGCCAGTATTGGCCCTCCCTGCGGCCCAAAATAAAGCCGGCCGTCGGCGTACGCGGGCATCGCCCACATCCCTCCCGGCAGCACTCCCGCAAGTTCCTGATAAATGTTGTTGCTGTTAGGATTGAACTCCCCCATGGCATTGCGATTCACCACGTAGAGATTGCCGTCTTTGCCCGCTCCCGCTGCCAACTCCCAGCTGTTACCGTTGGCGTCTTTCATCGCCGGCAGCAAGATCGCTCCGCCCGACCCCAGGTCGATATCGCTATCGCTTTCCTGCACTCCATTGTCCATCTCGAAATAGTCGGCAACAGCTAGCCCTCCTTTGGTGGTGAGCCGGATAAAAGCATTCCCGAAGTCGCCGCTGCTGGGAAAGCCTTCGGAGTTCAGCGTGGTATCGAAGACGCCGTTGGCATCGAGAAAAAATATGTTGCCGTCGCCATCCGAGGTGAGTCCCGCACCCGAACCCCAGACCGCCCCTTCATTGCCGTTCGGAGTGACGTTGATCACCGTCTTCTGCGCAAGAGTCGTGGGGCTGTAGCCCATCACCCAGCCGGTATAAGGACGGATGTCGCAATGCGATGCCCACGTCAGATAAACCTCACCACCCACCAGCATCAGCCCGGAACGCTCTTTATATTGCGCTGGATCGAAAATCACATAGCCGCCCGAGCTGTTATCTCCCGTGCCAGGGTATTGCGCCGCAATTTCAACCGGTCCTTTGTACAGTTCGTTGCCGGTCGTCGCGTTCAGAGCGTGCAGTCGCTGATAATAGTTCCCCGAGGTGTCCTTTGACATGGCCACAACATAGATCACCCCGTTCGATCCCGTAGGCCGGCTGATCACGGGAGTCGAGGTAATCCCGATCTCCGGCGTCACCTGACTGCACCCGCGATCATCCGACGGCGTCTCCCCCGCTCCCAGCGTCGTGATCTGCCAGATCAGCGAGCCGGTGTCGGCATCGAAGGCGTAGACCGAATCGTTTTCGGTGGCCACGATCAGAAGGTTATGCGTCCCGTTGCCCTGGATCGGCACCGCAGACAAATACAAAGGCTCAGCATCGACCAGTCCGTCCACCGTCAGTACGAACAGCTTGCCGAACGAAGTCGAATTCACATTGCCGAGAGTGAGAATTGTCTCCGAGGAATTGAGCCCCGTCCGCGCGTTATTGTTGTGATAGGTGAGAACCTCCTGCGACGACGCGCGGCGTGAACCGCCGGCAAATAAGCACAGCACGAAGAAGGTGAATGCGATGAGATGGAGAACTGAAACCTTGGGGGATGGCACGACGATACCTCCTGGGGATCTGACTTGTTCAGCACTGGGCTGGGACGATGTGGCTCACGGGATTGGTTGCAGAATCAGGCGCAAAGGCGACCGGTAATCTCGCGTTCGACGTGATAGGAAAGTACCGCAAGGAAACTGGACAGTCTGTGCAAGACTGCTCACAATCGCCAGTGCGGTACTCTTAATTTCTTGGGTGGGATTGTCGCAAAGTTCGCACGGCGGCACAAAATTGTTGGTACATGCCGGGAGCAGCCGAAGCCTTAGGCGATCAAGTTTCGCGTTTGGAAGGTGCTGAGGCTATTTGGTGTGACCCTGTTCGCGGGCTCCACCTGCCGGGTCTGACAGCAGCCCAAACACCCCGACTCCCGTGGTCGTCCCCACGTAGACTTTGCCATTAATGATGAGCGGAGTGATGAACTTGTTGCCCGCGCCGAATTGATCTCGCTTGTTGGGCGCTTGATTGGTGTTGTACAGCTCCAACAGGCTGCCTGCGCTGTAGGCATGGAGGACCGCGGGATTCTTGTTCTCGGCGGCCCAGACGATGCCGTTCGTCAGGCCGTTCGAGGAGATGCTCGGAGTCGCCCCGGGATATTCGAAGGAAGTGCTGGTCTCCTCCACGGGAGTGGGTAAAAGCTTCGCGTCCTGAAACTGGAACGCCAGAATGGGATGGTTTACCGGGCCGTAGTAGAGCCTCTTATTGTAGTAGGCGGGCGTAGAGAAAATGCCGGTGGCCAAAACTCCAGGGAGTTCCTGATAGATGTTGTTGCTGGTGGGATTGAATTTTCCCATGGAGGCGCGATTCACCAGGTAGAGATTGGAATCTTTTCCCGCGCCGGCCGCGAGCTGCCACACGTTGCCGGAGGCATCCTCGAGATTGGGCAGCAGAATGGCCCCGCCCGACCCGAGATCGGAATCTTCTCCACTCTCCGTTTGCCCGTCATACATTTCGAAGTAATCGGCGACCGCGAGCCCGCCCGTCACCGTCAGTCGAAGGAAGGCATTCCCGTAGTCGCCTTCATCGGGGAAGCCCTTGCCATTCAGAGTGCTGTCGAAGCTGCCATTCGCGTCCAGAAAAAAGATGTTGCCGGAATTGTCCGCCGTGAGGCCCCCGCCGGCGTTCCAAATCGAGCCCTGGCTGCCGTTCGGGGTAACATTGAGAACGGTTGTCTGGGCGAGCGTAGTAGCTCCGTAGCCCATGATCCAGCCGGTATAGGGGCGGACGTCGCAATGCGAAGTCCAAGCTATGAAAATCGTGTCATTCAACATCAGCAGAGCGGAGCGTGCTTCATATTGCGCGGGATCGAAGAGGACGTAGCCGTCGGAACTGTCATCGCCGGTCCCGGGATATTTCGCCTCTATGCTAACCGGGCCACCGTAGAGTTCCTTGCCGGTGGTGGCGTCGAGAGCGTGCAGGCGCTGATGATAGTTGCCCGAAGAATCCTTCGACATGGCCACCGCGTAGATGACCCCGTTCGTTCCGGGTGGGCGGCTGATAACCGGCGTGGAGGTGATTCCGATGACTGGTGTGACTTGGTTGCAATTGCGATCATCGGAGGGAGTTTCACCCGGCCTAAGCGCTTTGATGTGCCAGATGAGCGTGCCAATGTCGGCGTCAAAAGCGTAGACCGAGTCGTTCTCGGTAGCGACAATGAGAAGATTGTGCGTGCCACTGCCCGTAATGGGGACAGCGGAGAGATACAGAGGTTCGGCATCCACCAGGCCGTCGACGGTGAGGACAAATAACTTCCCGAACGATGTGTAATTCACATTGCTGGGTGTCAGCGTCGTTTCCGACGAATTGAGGCCGTCGTGGGCATTATCATAATGGTAGGTCAGAACGTTTTGCGACCACGCGCGGGGAGGCCCGCCAGCGAGGACGCCAAAAAACAAAACGGCAGCTACGACAACGCAACGCAGGCAGGGGTTGGTCAACGGCACGACTTAAGTCTCCGGGTGCTCCTTCAGCCCGGGGCAGGCTGGAGCAGAATTGTTTTTCCTGATTGCGGGCCAACCTTGGAGTGGCAAGAGGGGGGTGGTCTTCTACCAACCGCTCCTATGAAACCCGCCTTGCTTGGGGATTATGTCAGAGATCGCCAATCGTAGCAAGCTCTTTGGCCTAAACGGGGGTTGAGTCGATGGAACTTGGCAAACTATTGATTTTGCTTGGACTTACGCTGGTTGTTGTGGGTCTTGCGGCGATGCTGCTGGGGCGCATTAATTTCCCACTGGGGCGGCTGCCGGGTGATTTTCTGTATCGCGGGAAGAACACGACGGTGTATTTCCCCCTGGCAACATCGGTTGTGCTGAGTGTAGTGCTCTCCATTGTCCTTTACGTAATCAGCCGCTTTCGGCGCTAAGCGGCATTCTCCAGTGCTACAATTCGCCGCATGAAACGCCTCACACCCCTCTGCCTCTTCGCAACTCTGCTGACCGCGCAAGCCGTCGCGCCCGAGGTCGAAATCACCGCCGAGCCCCACCATCACCTCACCCTCGAAAACAAATCCGTTCGCGTCTTCAACGTCGATATCCCCGCTCACACCGAAACTCTCATGCACTGGCACCGCCACGACTACATCGCCGTCAACCTGGGCGCCGCCGAGGTCGTCAACGCCGTCAAAGACAAACCTCCCGTCACCGTCAAGCTCCAGGACGGTCAAACCACCTTTTCTCCTGCCACTTTCGCCCACATCGCCCGCAATCTCGCCGATCAACCTTTCCGCAACGTCACCATCGAAATCGTCGAAGACGAATCTCTCCGCAAGTCCACCCCTCACTGGGACGAAGACCGCGGCCTCGACATCCTCACCAACGGCACCAAACAAATTCTCTTCGTCAAAGACGGCATCCGCGTTTCCGAGTTCGAACTCCAGCCCGGCGGAGTCGTCCCCATGCAGCACCACACCGGCCCGCAGCTCCTCGTAGCCGTCAACGATCTTGATCTACGCGAAAGTGACATCCGCAGCGACGTCCACGGCATGGACCCCAGGCCCGGCCACTTCAAATCAGGCGACTCCAAATGGCTCCCCGGCAACTACGCCCACACCCTAACCAACACCGGCACCAACCCCGCCAAATTCGTAACCCTGGAATTCCCGTAGGGAGTAGTAGTGAAGCTTTACCCGGACCGGATAAGCTAAAAAAGCTGTGTCATTCCGAGCGGCCCCATCGCGAGGAATCTGCTTTTTGGCGTGCAGTGGAACCGCTTGTGGGGGGATGGTGCGTGAGACCTGAATTCTGGGCGAGACGGTGGACGGGGCCAGCAGATTCCAGCCCTGAAGGGGCGATATCTGAAAGCCCGGCACGGAAGCGCCGGGTAGAAGTGGTAGGACGGAACGAGTCCGCAGGGACGGAACGAGTTCTAGCGCCACAATCCCTCAGCGCCGCGTAAAGCCCAGCTCGCTACTCGGTACGCGGGACTCGCCACTCTGCTTCCCCGACTCTCCACCCACGGCATTCTTCTTAACCGGCCTCTTCGCCGCCGCGGCCCGCTTCCGCTCCTGATAGCGCCGATCATGAAACTGCTGGTCCGACAATTGTTTCTTCATTCCCTAAGCTTGACACACGCTCTCCAACATAGCCAGCCCCGGGGGCGATTCGGCGGGGTCAGCTTCCGGTTTGCCAGTTCATCCCCCCAAATTCCGTTACTTACATGGCGGACCGTCAACTGTCTCCTGGGTAGAAATCGTGATGGCGCCATTACTGGCTAGAGACTTACCGCGAAGGATTCCGCCGTTTATCGTGATGCTGGTAAGCGCCAGGATCTTTCCGATGAAAGTGCTACCGGTCCCAATCGTAGCTGAGGAACCGACCTGCCAATACACATTGCACCCTCTCAAAGCTTTTTCCCAGAGCGGTTGCACGTTCCCTAAGACTAAAACCACATTGGAATTGCTGGCGGTCGTCAGCGTACTGCCGATCTGGAAAATCCACTGTGCATCGGTATCCCCCTGAGCGTCCAGCGTCAGAGTGCCGGTTAAAGAGGCGGAGGACGAAAAGCAGTAGACTCCAGGTACGAGTGTCATTCCGCCCAAATCCTGGCCGGTCAGGTCGGTGTCACACGCAGCGGCCGCCGCTTGATTGTATGCCCCAGTCAAATCCGTCTGCGCCTGGGTCGTCGCGGGGTTCGACGCGAGGAACACGTGACCATCCACTTGAGCTTCGGTGAATCCAGTTACAGCGGGTGTCGGAGAACTGCCTACATCTCCGATTACGTAAGTTAGTGAACTAACGTTGGTGATTCCAGAAGCGCCCAGCAAGGCAAATTTGTCAGCCGTCCCAAGATTGATTTGTGTCTGAGCAAAGGCGCCACTTCCCAACGACGATAGAACGAGCACGAAGACTGGCAGCGATTTCACAAACACCCCCTCATTAAGCGCGCCTTAGATTCAGCGCACCATTGATCCTATGAAGGGGCATAAGTCCGTGTCTGTACAATTGTGACCACCTAATCCTCGCCCTGGCTTCCTTCAACCCTTGGCAGGTTTCACGACTTGTTTGAAGACTGTGCAATTTTGCACAGACACCAGTTAAGCCACGATTGTAATTTGTTGGGGCTAGAAGCATGTGAAGGAACTGATGCGGACCCGCATCGTCGTCTGCCCCCTTCCTCTGGTTGGCGCAGCCAAACGAATTGCTTTGCCGCCTCTTTACCTTTATCCCAGGGAACAGCCCTAGCTGGCGATTTCTTGATCTTCGGATCGCTGGTCCTGCTCTTTCCTGATGGAGTCGTGTAGGAGGAGATATGAAATCTTTCGGCTTTCGTTGCTTGACTCTCTCGTTTTTCCTGCTCCCGTTATTGGTAGGCAGTGCTTATGCCGACTCGATCAATCTAGGAACTGCCGGAAGCTATGCCGTCCTGGCAGGCTCAGCCGTGACCAATACCGGCTCCAGCGTTCTCATCGGAAACCTGGGTGTCGGCCCGGGTTGCTCGATAACCGGCTTTCCTCCGGGGAGCGCGAGCGGAGCGACCAACGCATGTAACGCGGCCTCATCGCAGGCTCAAAAAGATCTGCTCACAGCCTACAACGAGGCATTTAACATGGCGGCCACTGCCACCCTGACGGGTAAAAACCTGGGTGGAATGATTCTCACGCCCGGCGTTTATTTCTTTGCTAGTTCCGCTCAGTTGACGGGGACGCTGACTCTCAACGACTTGGGTAACCCCAATGCAGTGTTCGTTTTTCAGATAGGCAGTACGCTCACGACCGCAAGCAGCTCGGCGGTTGTTTTTTCCAGCAGCTTGGACAAGAACGTGTATTGGCAGGTTGGCAGCTCCGCGACTCTCGGGACCGGCACCCAGTTCGAAGGAAATATCCTCGCGCTCACCAGCATCACCATGAATAACGGCGCCAGCATCGGTTGCGGGAGCGCCTTGGCGCTAAATGGTGCAGTGACCTTGGACAATAACAAGATCGGCGGTGGTTGCGGAGGAACATCGACAGTCCCAGAACCCGGCACTATGGGTTTGCTGGGAACGGGGCTGGTAGTTCTGGCCGGCGCAGCGCGCCGGAGAATGCGCACCTAGCGTATTCGGCGAAAGACCAAGATACGGGCCTCTCGCCTTAACCACCTCCCGGACCCCAACCCTCTTGTCATCCCGAACGAAGGGAGGGACCTTGGTTTCGCCGGCCGCCCGCTACGCTGTGACCCTCCGGCTACTACAGAGCGCCTCATGTCTCGCGCACTCTGCGGCACCTGGGATTCCACGGCTCCATCCCTTAAGATTTCCTGTCATTTGAGCTGCGTAGGATCGTCCAAAGGGCGATCCTACGCAGCCGAAGCATCCCTACACCTATCACCGCCGCAGTGCGCTACAATCCCGCCGGACCCCTTCCCCTATGCGAAACTAAAGAAAGGTCTTCCCGTCGCCCGCCTAATCAAGGTAAAATCGCCCGTTCACAGCAAGGCATGGCACCTAGAACGGCAATATCCCTGTTCAGCGGCTGCGGGGGCTCTGACAATGCCCTCCAGAAACTTGGGTATGACATCGTCTGGGCTAACGATATCTGGCAGACTGCCTGCGACACCTACAAAGAAAACATAGAAGGATCGAAGATCGAATGCGGCGACATTCGCGACTTCGAGAAATTTCCGTCCGCCGATCTCCTTGTCGGATGTTATCCCTGTCAGGGCTACACCCAAGGGGGCAAACGCAAGTGGAAGACTGACGATCGGAATTATTTGTATCGTGAATTTGATCGCGTCTTGCGCGAGGTGATGCCGAAGGCCTTCGCGGTCGAAAATGTAAATGGAATGGTATTTGGCGAGAACCGCGATTTGTTGAGCAACCAGCTGATCCGATACCGCTCGGCCGGCTACCGCGTGAAATGGTCGGTGCTGAATGCCAAGGACTATGGTGTCGCGCAGAACCGTCGGCGAGTTTTCTTGGTGGGTGTGCGCTCCGACCAGGCGTTTGAATACGAATTCCCGAAGCCAACCCATGGCCCCGGCACGGGGAAGAAATACAGCAGCCAGCGCAATGTCATGGATCGCCTCCCAAACTGGCCGGAAGGCGAGTTCAACACCGAGCCATTCCACTGGTACTACCTGTCACGAAAGCGCCGGTATCCGTGGGGGCAGCCTAGCCCTTGCGTGGTCGGTCACTGGCGTCACGTACCGTTGCACCCATCGAGTCCACCCTTACGACGGATCGACACCGATCACTGGGAATTCAGCCGCGTGGGAAAAGCGAGAAGGCTCTCTTACCACGAATGCGCGGCCTTGCAGGGATTTCCTAGATCCTGGCGCTGGAAGCGGGGAAGCGTGAGGGATCGGTTTCAGATGATCGGGAACGCAGTACCACCCCCGCTGTTCGGGGCTGTAGCGATAGCATTGAACCCCTCTGGAGCTAGCGATGCCCGCCAAACGGAAAAAGCAGCCCAAGGCTGACCGCGTAGAGTTTGTCTACCTCTCAACGAAGAAGCTGCGCTTCGACCCCAACAATCCGCGGTTCGGCGGTGAACTCGGGCACAAGACCGAAGACCAAATAGAGGAACTCCTGCTTGGTAAACCCTACTACGCGAGCGAACTGACTGACTCATTTCTAGAGAATGGGTTCATTGACTACGAGCCCCTTGTTGTCCGTAAGGAAGGTGGACACTTTTCGCGTTCTTGAAGGGAACCGTCGTCTTGCCGCAGTCAAACATATACTTCGAAATCGTCAGAAGTACGAAACCCCAGACAACAAAGCGAAGATCGACTCACTAACCCGAATCCCGGTCCTGAAGTTCCCGTCGGTCACATCCGCCGGCGCCAATCAGGAGGCTGCACAGCGAATCTATTTAGGTCTTAGGCACTTGTTAGGTTACCGTGAGTGGCCACCCCTGAGCAAAGCCAAGTTCTTACACAGCGAGATAAGATCCGTCGGCGATGTTGACCGGGTAGTGCGCGAACTGGGCATCAGTAAGAGCGACGTTCAACGGTACCTCGTTCCGTACCGCATTCTCACCAAAACGAATTCGGACATGCCGGAAGGAAAGGACTTTTGGCTCTTAGGGGAGGCTCTCAGCAGATCGGGGATCAAGAAATATGTCGAACTCGACGTGGACAGAAAGACTATTCAGGTAAAACACGTACACAGCCGAAACATCTCCCATCTTCTTGATTTCCTCTATGGCAAATACAACAGATCGAAAAAGACTCGAGATCCGTCCACGGCAAGAATTTCGGACACGCGTCAGCTAAGCGCCCTCTCGAAAACCCTCAATTCCGCCGAGGGGAGCGCAGCTCTAGAGGGGGGATCGGATCTACAACTCGCCCTAATGTTTGTTGAAAGCAAAGAGGAGAGCATGCGCCGCCTGAAACGTCTGCTCGACGAGATGTCGGCCCTGTTTAAGGACGCCTTCAAGCTGAACAGCCGTGTTCCCGAGGAAAAGGTCGTCGTCGATGCGTTTAAGGATTTCGAAGAGACCGTAAAGAAGTATTTCTCCCATGCTAACCCCCACGTTTAGATTTTTCGAATCCATTTGCAACGAACTCGCCGATGCCGAGTCAGTCGTCGTGACCAGAGATGCCTTCGTCGTGGATGGCCCGAAGGCCCCTTTGATGGACGACCTCGATCTGGAGTACAAGCGCAGCGACGATGACGGCGCGCTAGGCGACGCGGTTGCGGCACTTTCCAAACACTTCGCCTCCAAGGGGGCATCGCTTCCGTTTACCTACGATCCGGTAACGGGAAGATTTACAGCGATGGACGCCGAGTACATTGACTTTGTCGACCTAATGCGGAACATCCGCAGCAACCCGAAAATGAGCTCCGAGTTTGAACGAAAAGTGACCGAGCGCCTGGTGCTCAGAACAACTGGCGTCATACATAGGGGGGGATGGAAACGAACTAGGAACCAACAGGTGAAGAAATTCAATCGGTATCTGCAAAAGCACCTCGGGTTCACTCAGGACGTCCTGCTCGGCAAAGAGAAAGACGGGGGACTGGACATACTGTGGGCGCCGCCAATCGGTTCATTTCCACATCGACCGCTAGTGTCCGTGCAGTGCAAGAACGGAGAATACGACCGCGCCGTTGCGGATGCCTCTCTCGGCACCAGCAAGGGCTCCCTAGACCGGCAAGGCGGACTGCTCGCGGAGGTCCACCTCTACTGTGTACTATTCAACGACTACATCACGCCGAGCATCCTGCCTGAGAAGCGTATCGGATTCGTCCCGCTCGGAATCAGCGACCTAGCACTGCCGCTGAAACCCAGAGAATCGCATGTCCTCTGAATCCCGGTCGAGTTCAACACCGGCAACTCGAAGCGCAAACATGAGGGCCATAAGGCCCCGTGGTAACAGCAGCACCGAACTAAAACTGAGGGCGCTACTGATCAGCTTCGGGACTCGTGGCTGGCAAATGCACGTCTCGGCCCTGCCAGGGTGCCCTGACTTCTTCTTCACAGTCGAGCGTGTAGCCGTATTCGTCGACGGATGCTTCTGGCATGGATGCCCCAAATACGGCCACACGCCCAAGACAAACCGACCATACTGGCGCAAGAAACTGGCCCGCAACAAGCAACGAGATGCCCAGACAACAAAAGCGCTGCGCGCAGACGGAATACTCGTGCTGCGCCTTTGGGAATGTCAGTTGCGCGACAAGCCAAACTCCTGCCTCAAGAGATTGTTCATCCTGATCGGACGCACGCCGGCCCCTGGCACCTGACAATCGGTATTGTCTACAATTTGATTCCACATGCACCGAGCCCGCATCGCCGAATTGCTCGAGCCCTTCCTGCAAGGTGCCAACGACCAACGACAAACAACCAACGACAAGCTCTACCAGGATATATCGACGCACATCGATCTACTCCTTCGCTGGAACGCCCGCATCAACCTCACCGCCATTTGTGATCCAGAAGAAATCGTCACCCGCCACTTCGGTGAATCCCTCTTCGCCGCCCGTCACTTGTTCCCTAAGCAGCGCGACTGGGAAGGGCACGACTTCAGTCCCGAGCCTGCCCTGAGCAAGCGAAGCGCGCCGAAGGGTGCCGATAACGCCTCAGAAAAGAACCCGGCTTCAGCCCCCGAGGGACGCGTCTCTGCCAACGACCAACGACTAACCACTAACGACCGCCCCGCCCGCCTGGCCGACCTCGGCTCCGGCGCCGGCTTCCCAGGCATCCCCATCAAACTCTGGGCCCCCGACATCGCCCTCACCCTCATCGAATCCAACCACAAGAAAGCCGCCTTCCTGCGCGAAGTCACCCGCGCCCTTACATTGACCGACATCGATATACAAAACGCCCGCGCCGAAACTCTCTCCCCAGCCACCTTCGACTTCGTCACCCTCCGCGCCGTCGAACGCTTCAGCAGCATCCTTCCCATAGCCGCCGCCCTCCTCGCCTCATCGGGACGCCTGGCACTCCTTATCGCCTCGTCCCAGCTCGGCCAAGCCCATTCGACCCTGCCTCATTTACACTGGCAGCCGCCCATCCCCATCCCGCAATCCAAGTCCCGCCTGCTGGTGGTGGGCTTAACAGAACCGCAATAGTAACCAAGTGGGATTTAATCCGCGATTTAATCACAATGAGCGGTACAGATTTAGCCGTTCCGCAACAGAAGTGGTATTGTATCAAATTGATACACGTTGTCTCACGGTACGGATCCACCCAGTCCCGAAGTGTTCCAAGCGGAACATCAGTCCTAATTGTTTCGACTGGAACGCTGGAATGTATGTTCCGGTTGGAACACTAGACGCATTTCTGTTCCAATGTTCCCGGTCCCCGAACATTGTAATGGGAGTCAATGGCAAGCGTCTTGACTTAGTCACCCGATGATGTCGCCTATGTTCCGACTGGAACATTCCAATCCTCGTCCGCCACGCCAAGGGTTATCGAATGTTCCAACCGGAACATTGGATCTGGTTTTTGCACAACTATTCTGAATATGCACAACATCTGACCTTGCATTTGAAATGCAAATCGCACTATTCTGCCAACAGCTCTGGCTCCTCGAACAACTTATGGGACGCGTCATCGCTGTTGCCAATCAGAAGGGCGGCGTGGGTAAGACTACGACTGCCATCAACCTGGCCGCCTCGTTCGCTGCGGCCGAAGTGAACACACTCCTCATCGATTGCGATCCGCAATCGAACGCCACCAGCGGCCTCGGCCTCGTCAAAGATCCGGAGCGGATATCCACGTATCATTTGCTATTGGGCGCAGCTTCGGGTGAGGAGGCTCTAGCCACCACTGAACTGGAGCAGCTCTGGCTGATTCCCTCACACAAGAACCTGATCGGGGCAAACATCGAGCTGGTTGAGGCGGAGCGCCGCGAGTATCGCTTGCGCGAAGCGATCGCGCCGTTGCGTGATCGCTTCCAGTACATCGTACTGGACTGCCCGCCCGCGCTCGATCTGCTGACGCTGAATGCGCTGGTGGCTGCTGACTCAGTCCTGATTCCTATGCAGGCGGAATACTTTGCGCTGGAAGGCATCAGCGAGCTGGTGGATACAGTGGAGCGCATACGCATGGAGTTGAATCCAGGGCTGGAAATTGAAGGCGTAGTGCTGACCATGCTGGACGAGCGGACGAACCTGGCGCAACAGGTTACGGCTGAGCTGCGGAAGTTTTTTGGGGCGAAGGTGTGCGCGGCCACCATACCGCGGAACATACGGCTGGCGGAGGCGCCGAGCCATGGGCTGCCGGCGCTGGTGTACGATCCGCGATCGAAGGGGGCGGAGAGCTATATACGGCTGGCCAAGGAGATTCTGGGGCGGCATCTGGCAGCGGCGGGCGATGCGCCTGCGGCGATCAGCGCTTAGGTAATATATTGATGCAAATCGATATATTACATTGATGGATATCGATATATCTAGCTGGCGTTCGCGCCGAAAAGTCTCTTGACGGCGCGGGCAGGTTGCATAGGTCCCTTCGACAAGCTCAGGGCAAGCTCTTCGGCCCGCAAAAAGCGCGGTCCTCAGGATGACAGAGTAGGGGAAGGGAAACACTGAATGACAACGACTGCGGCGGTGGAAAAAGTGGCGGGGCAGGCGATCGAGAAGAAGGATGAGAAGCGGCGGGCTTTGGGACGAGGGCTGGCGTCGTTGCTACCGGGGCCGCGGGTGGTGGTTGCCAGTCCGGAGTCGCGTGTGGCGGCTGCCGCGCCACAGCAACCCTCCGCGCAGGACGCGACGGACGGGACGAGTGCCAATCCCAGCGAAACCACGATTCCTCACTTCGTTCGGAATGACAAGAACGTTCGGAATGACAAGAGCGAGGGGGATGACGAGAACAACGGGGCAGAGCCGGCTGCGGGCGAGGTGATCTCGATTCAAGCGGAGGCTATGCCGGCCAATCTGGTGGTGAATCTGGCCATCGAACTGATCGACAAGAACCCTTACCAGACGCGGTATGTGTTTGACGAAGACATGCTGATCGAGATGAGGGAATCGATCAAAGAGCATGGCGTGATACAGCCGGTAGTGGTGCGTCCAGCGGAAGAGGAGGGGAGCTACATCCTGGTGCTGGGCGAGCGGCGGCTGCGGGCATCGAAGATGGCGGGGAAGGACACGATCCCGGCGCTGGTGCGGCGGCTCTCGCCGCAGCAGGCGGCGGAGATGACGGTGCTCGAGAACGTGGTGCGGGAGGACTTGAATCCGCTGGAGCAGGCGGAAGCGTTCCGGGTGCTGAGCAAGGAGTTTAAGCTGACGCAGGCGCAGATTGCCGAGCGCGTGGGAGTGTCGCGGGAGACGGTATCGAATTACATGCGGCTGTTGCGGCTGCCTGAGAAGGTGATGAACTACATGCTGGAGGACCGGCTGAGCTTCAGCGACGCTCGCGAGATCCTACGGCTGGAAAATGAAGCGCACATCGAGCAGGTTGCGGAAGAAGTGGTGAATAAGCACTTAAAGTGGGACCAGATCGAAGACCGCGTGATGCGGCTGAACGGATCTTTGCGGATGCTGCCGGGGCAGACAGTGCCGGGAGCGCCGAAAGAAGCGCGAGGGGCGCGGTGGATGGATCCGAATGTGCGGTCGGCGCAGCTGGCCATGGAACGCATCTTGGGGATGCGGGTGCGGATTAAGGATCGGAGCGGGAAGGGAAAGATTGTGATTGAGTACGCGAACGTGGACGATTATGAGCGGGTGGTGGAGATGTTCAGGGGGAAGAAGAATTAGGGGAATTTTGTAATTTTGTAATTTGGTAATTTGTAATTTCGTAATTTAAGAGCTCGGAAGGGGCGGCCTGTGGGGCGCCTTTCTTTCTTTTTGGGCGCGGGCAGGAATCAAGGTGGTAAGAGTGGGACGAATCGGCATGTTTGTTTCTGGCGGGAGGCGGTTTTTCCGAAGGATAGAGTGCCTAGCGACCCGGAAGTGGGATGGGCGCCCATACCGTTAACTATCTTGGTTCGTCTGGTCGGGGCCTTTTGCAGTTTGAGATGTCAGCACTACTATCGCCTTCGGCTTAGGATCGGTCTTATCCTTCGCCGTACTCGAATCGGGCTTGCTTACAGGCCAGGGCTCGCCTTGCAGCGCGGCGAAGAGGTTGTCGGCTTCCTGGGAAAACTGATCCTTTTGCTGCGTTTTCACGCTCAGTTGCCGTTTAAGGGAGGAGAGTTCGGAGGTTTTCTGCTCGTCGTTCTTGGTGGGCGCGCTGCCTTGTGAGCTGCCTTCCTCCGGAAGGCGTTGGTTCGTGAAATTTTCGATGCGCGTGGCAATGGCTTTTTCGATACCCTCTCCGAAAACCGTGACAGCCCTCTTGACGAGATGCTTGATGGTGCCGCTCTCTTGCTTCGGTTCGTCCGATCTTTGAGCAGGCTTGGATTCAGCCTGGCCTATCTCTAGTTTGATTTCGATCTTGTGGTCCTTCTTGGGCTCGGCCCGCTTTACTTGCTCTTCCAGGAAATCAACGTACGCGCCGGCTAATCCGGATTGGATGCGGCGAACGAGGGCGAGATAAATCTGGGGCGGGTTCCAGTTGGGCTTGAGCTCGAGCGCAGCGGTGAAGCACTCGGCCGCCTTCTCCAATTTGGCCTCGGCGCTGAGATCGTCGACAGGAAGGTGGCTGGTGGCGCACTCAATCCAAATATAACCCTCTCGACAAAGGTGATCGGCGATAAGGTCCCCCTTGAAGGCCAGATTTTCGAGGCCCTGCTGAAGGCGAGCGGCGATGTCTCCAAGGAGCTTCTTCTCTTGATCGTCTTGAACCTGAGCGGCGGCCTTCTGAAGCGTTTCCCCGATTCGGTCGAGAGACTTTTTGATCGGGGATTTGGCATCTTCAAATTCCTTGAACGCGTCTTTGAACTTGGCCTTCGCCTTTTGGGCTATGTCGCAACGAGCCTCGAAGCTCTTGCAGAGGCAGTCAAACTGCAGGTGAAGAATTGTGCCTTCGAGGACTGCTTTGGTCGCTTTTTGAACCTTTTCCGGAGACTTGACAAGGTCTACGAGGTAGGCAGCGGAGACCTTGGGAGCTTCGATGGGTTTCATCTTCAGACCGAGATCCAAGGTCTCGCCCCCGAGGCGCCCATAAGCCAGGACTAGGTTGTACTTGGCCACGTCCCCAAGGTTGGGATCAGAGAGCAAGCTATGAAACATGTGAATGGCTTCGTCCAGGAAAGGCCAGGGGGCACTTTCGAGCTCACGGAAAGGATGGGCGATTGCGGATTCGATGGGACGGCATTCGGCAAAAACTTTGGCCTTGGGATCGTGGCTCATGTCGCTGAAGCCGAGTTCTCGGCCAACAGCAACACAAGCAGAGCGAATCTGCTGTAGGCGTGTCACATAGACTTCCTGATTTCGCGTGGCCAGCGCAATGCCGAGATAGAAACGCGGCAGCGGATCAATGGGATATTGCGAGACGCATTTGCTGAGACGGTTGAGGGCGACCTTCATCCAGTGCTCGAGGCTAAACTGCCGGGGGTGACTCTTTGAGGCTTCCTTTTCATAAAGCTGGAGCGCGCCGAGGCCCTCGATAAACAGACGGAAGCTGTTGTCGTCGGAGAAGCGGAGGGCGTCCATCTCTTCAGCTTTTCTTGGAGGGTAGTCCCCCATGATGCAGACGACAAGGGCGAAAGCCGCAGCCTCGAGGTCGTATTGATCGTCGACCGGGACATCGACGAGCCAAGGACCTCCCTTGATCATCCAGGCCCAGCGGATGGTGGCGGACGCGACGATGCGTGCGTGGGTGGATGGAGCGCCACCGGTGGCCACGGAGGACGGACAGAAGGCAACCTGGGACTCTACCCGCCACCCGAAGTAGCGCATGAGGTAGAACAAGAACTTTGCCAGTGCGCTGAGGTCAACGCCCTTGATTTTCGGGAGTGATGCCCCAAGATTCTTAGCGGTGTCGGATGGAACAGAGAGACAGGAAGTGGGGCCGATGAGCTGCCCAACCCCCGCGTGCTGGACGCGGTTGGTAACTTCGACGGCCCTGTCCTGCAACATGGAGGCGAAAAACTCGCATTGGGCCTTGTCGCCAGTGGTGAGTTCGGTCGGAGTCATGATGACGGAATGGCCGGGGGGAATCTTCCCAATAAGCCATTGAGCGCACTTGAGCCATAGCCGAGCGAGTGCAAGCAGGCCGAACAAAGCGAAAACGATGCCTACGGCCCAGCCGAGAACCTTCCAAGCCCTGGGGTAGTGGATGTGCCACCAGCGGAAGGGCGGGAAGTAGCGGCCCACCTGCCACCACCAGGTGCTCATCTCTCGATGCGTTTTACGGAAGCCCAGGGTAGCTCCGTCTCTCACTCCTGGGCTGCAGGATTGAGTGAGGGCGAAGAATCGGTCGGATGCCGCATCCAGGTGCAGGTCGCCGAGCTCATCCTGGGCGGCCTCGAGTTTTCTTTCTTCCGCGTCAATGTGGCACTTAGGCGCGGCGGCATCGTCGTCCTTCAGAAGCAGGAGAGCGCGGTCCACTCGATGGTGGTGGCTGGGATCGGAGTCGGCGGAATTCTGTTGCGCAGCGAGAGATGCTAAAGGCAGCAAACAACAGGCGATCAGCGCGAACCATGGGCTCCGGTTCACCGAGGCACACTCCTGACGGGCTTGGAGAATTGAACGCCGGGCCGAGGGAAGGAAAGGCTCAGCACAAATCAGCGAAAGTAGAGTACTCGGGGACGGGAGAAGCGTCAAGGAATATTGAGTGATGGTAGTGGCTCAGTTTGAAAAGTTTGTCATTCCGAAGCGCAGTTTTATCGCGCGAGGAATCTGCTTTGGTCCGGCCAACAGCAGATTCCTCACCGGCAAAGAACGCCGGTTCGGAATGACAAAATGTAATGCTGTTCAAACTGAGCCACTACCCGAGGGACGGCGCGCAGGTGGGCTTAGGGATGCTTCGACTGCGCAGGATCATCTTTGGACGATCCTGCTTCGCTCGGCATGACAAAACCTATTTACTTGGCGAAGAAGTAGTCGAAGGATTTTACGGCGGTGAATTCGTCGTCTTTGATGTCGAAGACGGTGTAGAGCTTGGTGACGTTGAGGATGTCGTGCACTTTCTTGGTGAGCGCGAGGAGTTTGAGGTCGCCGCCGGAGTTGCGGACGGTGGTGAAGCTGCTGACCAGTTCGCCGACGCCTGAGGAATCGAGGTAATCGACGTGAGCGAGGTTGAGGACGATCTTTTTCTTGCCTTCGGCGATGAGGTTGCGGACGGTCTCGCGGAGCAGGCCGGTTTCTTCGCCGAGAGTGATGCGTCCGTGGATGTCGACGATGGTGACGTGGTTGACTTCGCGGGTGGTGATGGTCATAGGAGTCGGCTTCGGGCTTCCGCTTTCCGGCTTTCGCCTTGGCGGGAATGGTAGAGGGCTGGGCGGCGCAAGTCAATGGGCGGACTGATTCGATTTAGTTCCTCGATCCAGCGGGTAGCTCAGTATATGAAGGCAATCAGGAGAAGCAGTGGCACCCGCTCAAAAGCTTAACGAGTCCACCGCCGCAGGCACGCCAGGAATCGGATGGAAGTCGCGGATTTCCTGGATGGGTGAGGTGATGATGGGGGTGTCGTATTCGGGGTGGCGAAATTCGAGGTGCATGCCGCGTCCTACGAATTGGAGCTTGAGCATGGAACCTCCCCAGGTGGATCCGGCGATGGCGACTTGAACTGGGTTGGGACAAAATTCCGGATGGCCGGAGATGAGAGCGTCGCTGCCGCCGAGCAGAACGGCGGTGTAGCAATGGTGAAGAGTCTGGATGTGGAGAACGGTGGAGGGCGGGAGATCGTGGAGAAAAACGCCGCCTTCGATTTCCGACTGGACGATGGCGCCGTTAACGTCGTCAGCCAGGTTGGGGTGGGGCGTGAACATATTAGGAAATCGGTTCCAAGGAGTGTACTCCAAATTGGTGGCCCTGTAAGGATGGAATTGAGACGACATAGGGAACTTTAGAGCATGGTCCTGTGGTTGGATGTTGGAGGGTTGGGTAGGGGTGCGGGAAAAGTGAGGGATCGGGTTCGATGCGGCCGGGCTTCGCCCCTTCGACTCGCTACGCTCGCTCAAGGCAGGCTCAGGCCGGGACAGCCGAGGCGGCTGTCCCCACATCGGTCAGGGGATTATGGCGATGGAGCCGTTGGGGCCGACGAAAAGGGCTCCACCGGTGGGGTAGGGGCTTACGGCGTTGAATTGGATGCCGGATTTCTTCGGGGGACTGATGCGAGTGGGGTTCTGCGGCGGGCGGAAGTCGTAGACGAACTTGGGTCCGGCGATGAACAGACGGACGTTGTCGCGGCCATCATTGCCCCGGCGATCGTTGCTTCTTCGATCATAGGCGACAGCGGAGTAATAGGACTGAGGGTAGATCTGGGACAGAGCCCAGGTTTTGCCGCCGTCGGTGGTGAAGGCGAGATTGGGGCCGTGCTGCTCGGGAAGTTTGTAATCGCCGCCGGCGATTACGCCGTGGAGCGGGTCGCGGAAGGCGATGGAGAAGATTCCGGCGGAGTCGGGCCCGTGGAGGATGGGAGTGTCGAAGGCTTCCCAGGTGCGGCCGCGGTCGGAGGAGTGGAAGACGCGGGCAGCGCCGCCTCCGGTGGCGAACCAGATGTTGAGGTCGGCAATCTCAGGGGCTGAGGCCCCGCCTTCCTCGCCTAGCTTACGCGGCGCTGAAGCGTCGCCCTTCGACGGTTGTGCCGGCGACGTGGCAGACGTGTCGGCAGCCTTGGTGGCGTTGGGGAGACCAGGGTCCCTCGCTTCGCTCGGGATAACAAGCTTTGGAAGGATGGCGAGGCAGCTGTTGCTGGCGGCGAATGCGCCTTCGCCTGCGAGAGCGGGCGGGAGTTGAGCGGATGGAATCGGTGTCCAGGTTTGGCCGTCGGTGGTGAGTAAGAGTTCGAATTTGGGTGTGCCAGCTTCGTCCGGGATGGGATCGCCGAGGACGAGGCCGTGGGTTGGATTCCAGAAAACCATGGAGTCGAAAAATCCTTTGGGATTGGTGTTGGTGAATTGCAGCTGCCAGTGCTGGCCAGCGTCGGCCGTGTGGTAGATGCGGGACTGATCGCCGGGACCGGCGGACATCAGAAAAGCTTCGTCGGCGGAGAAGGCGACTACGGCGCGGAAATCAAGCGCTTCAGCGCCGGGAACTTGAGCGGGAACCCAAGTGCGGCCGGCGTCCGTGGTGCGGAGGTAGGTGCCGTGCGTGCCGGAGGCCCAGGCGATTTGCTGCGAGACCGCGCTTGCGCCGCGAAGGCTTTCGGTGGTGCGGGAGGGATGAGTTTGGGGCGCAGACTGGGCCAGGGCGGAGGCGGCGAGAACGAGGGTCAACAAAAAGCGCATTAAGGATTTTCGCGGCACGGGAGCTATTTGGCGATGAAGTCGACGAAGGAGGCGGTTTTGCCGAAGTAGATGCGGAGCGTGCATCGGGGGCCGACGTGGGCGAAGGCGACTTCGAGCGCCTCTGAGGGTTGGCCGATTTGATCGGTCTCCATGGCAGAACGGGCAACGTCCTGCTTCTCGTCGTAAGCGGAGCCGGCAGTAACGTTTTTGTTGACGGCGAGAGTCCACTTGTCTTTGGCGGGGATGGGATAAACCGTGTAGGCGCCGACCGGGATAGCGGAGCTGCCGAGGGTGAGCTGGGCTTCGGTGAAGAGGGTCATGGGAGCGCCGCCCGGAGTCCAGGGCTTGCCGTTGGAAATTTTTTCGCTCTTCGGCGTGACGGCGTTGTAGCGAATGTAGATCTGGCGGCCATCGTCGAGGTTGCAGCTGGCGGTGGAGGAAGGCTCGGATTGCTGAGCGGAGCAGACAGCCGTAAGCGGAACCGCGGTAAGAAAAATGAGAGCGCCGGCGGCGAAATGCGTGCGAAACATGGGAGACCCCCTATGGGCGAGAAGTGTAACGCTGAAATGAGCCGAGGGGAAGGGGATTTGAATTCTGATTTTCGATTGGGAGGGATAGAGGCGGATGATGGTCCCGTTCGTCGCTGGTCTTCGGTGACGTTCTCAGGCGGCGGGGCGGTTGCTACCGTGGCATTGCCAGCACTGAAAGAGCGTGCTGAGCAAGGACGGGACTCATGGCGAAGGCAGCGAAGCTGAAGATTCTTTACGGTGAAGGGGATGCGGAGGCGCAGGCGGCTCCAGCGGCGTCATTTGAGAAGGCCGGGCACACGGTGGAGAAGGCCGTGGGGCGCAAGGCGGTAGTGGAGGCGCTGAAGAAAGGCCCTTTCGACTTGGTGGTGTTGGGACCGAGCCTGACGAGGAATGACCGGCATCATCTGCCTTATGCGGTGAAAAAGGCGCAGGCCGAAACGGTGGTACTGGTGATGCACGCCGATGGCAGCCGGCATCCGTATGTGGATGCTTGCACGGATACCGGCGCGAGCATAGAGAACGTGCTGGCGCGGATTGAAGGAATGCAGATTGCGGGATTGATGGCAGCAGCAGCCGGCGCGGGAAAATAAACAGTTCTCAGTTCTGAGGAATCGGGCGGCCTTTGCGGGCCGCCTTTTCCTTTTGGAGCCAGGAAGAAACGTAAACACAGAGGGCACGGAGGACACAGAGGTCCACGGAGGGAATCTGGATTTGTAAGAATCTGGGTAGTTAACGGGTGGGAGGGAATCGGCATGGATTGCTGCTCCAGGCGTTGCGACTGCTTTGCGTTTGATGGAAAGTGGAACTTCGGAAATTGGGAAATTCATCAGCCAGGAACGCATCAGGTTAGTAATAGTGGAACGCTTGTAATGTTCTGCGACGATTTTGCTCTCTGAATTGGAAGATGCACGGCTGATGGCAGAGGCTTAGTGGGTACAGATCGGCACACCGGGCGTGGAACCCTCTCCCGGCAAACTCTCTTCAGAAACTTCGCGAAGCGAAATGGTTTTGCTGTACATCCAAGGCGAGAGTGAGGGAGCCCAGCTCGGCTCCGCGGACGAGCGAGAGCCTGCCCGGCGCGAATCCGGAGGGGGCGGTTTCCCACGGCATTGTGCGAAGTCGAAGAATCTTAAGGAGGATGAGATGGGATTGAGTGAAGGGTTGTTGGCGGAATTCGATCAGGAGATGGTGAGCGCGCGGAAGACGCTGGAGCGCATTCCGGAGGACAAGCTGGCGTGGAAGCCGCATGAGAAATCGATGGGGCTGGGGCGGCTGGCGGGGCATGTCGCGGAGCTGCCGGGGTTGGGAGTGAAAGTGGTCGAAGTAGATTCGTTGGACTTCGCCAACCGGCCGCCCGGGCAGAAGCCACTCGTGGCGGAATCGCAGAAACACGTGCTGGAGATATTCGACAAGAACGTGGAGCAGTTGCGGAAGGGGATTGCCGCGACCAGCGATGCGGACTGGTCGAAGAATTGGACGCTCTCAGCCGGCGAAAAGAAGTTTTACGACGGTCCGCGGATTGGCGCGCTGCGGCGGATGGTGATGAATCACATAATCCATCATCGGGCACAGTTGGGAGTTTATCTGCGACTGAATGGAGTGGCGGTTCCGTCGGTGTACGGGCCTTCGGCGGATGAGGGACGGTAAGGTCGAATCGTTGCGGAGCTTCGCTCCGCGGACAGCCGGGGGCGGCTGTTCCCACATAAAAACCTCAGGCGCATTTACGCAGCGCGTCCCAGCACCGGCTGGGTACAGTGGGCGCAGCGGCGGGCGTCGATGGGAATCTCGCTGAGGCACTCGGGACACTTCTTAGTGGTGGGATCGGCGGGCTTGTCGGCTTTGTGCATGCGGGCGATGAGGGCGTTGACGGGGATGACCACGAAGAAATAGATTGCCGCGGCGATCAGGAGGAACGAAACACAGGCGTTGATGAACTCGCCGATGGGGAACTCAGTGCCGCGAACGAGAAATTTCAGTTTCGAATAATCGGGCTTACCGACTACCAACGCGATTAACGGCGTTAGAAAAGCCTTGGTCATCTCAGTGACCACACCGCCGAAAGCCGCACCGATGACGACGCCGACTGCCATATCCACTACATTACCGCGCAGGATGAATTTTTTGAAACCGGATAGCATAAGAAAGCTCCTTCGAAACCGGGTTGCGTCAATTTATGACAGGAGGGGCGGAAGTTCAAGTGTGACGCGTTTCGTCCGCGGTGTTGAAGCCCCGACTATTTCATTTAGAGACACGACGGCGGGCCTGAAGCCGCGCCCTTTTCAATTCTTTATTCGTAACCGTGACGCACTCAAATTCTCATCGGCATCACGATATACCGGTACTTATAGTCGTCGCCCTCGGCGGGCCGCAGCTGCCCGGCGGATTGGGAATCCTTCAGTTCAAGGCGAACCTCGCTGGTGCCAGCGGCTTTGAGGAAGTCGACCAGGTATTGAGCGTTGAAGCCGATGGTGAGGGTTTCACCGTCATAGGGAGCTTCGATCGAATCCTCGGACTCGCCGGCTTCGGTGGAGGACGCGGAAAGTTTCACTTCGCCTTTTTCCAGCTTGAGGCGCACGGCACGCGAGCGCTCGTCGGCAAATTGCGCCACGCGCAGAATTGCGGAGTTGAGATCGGCGCTGTTCAGCGCGATGCTCTTGCTGTTGTCCTTGGGCAAAACGGCTTCGAAGTTGGGGAATTGTCCTGTCAGCTGGCGCGAAGTGAGCAGGCGCGAACCGATGCGAAAGAAAAGCGTAGATTCGTCTTTGGCGAACTCGACGGTCTCGGCGTCGGTGGAATCGAGCAGGGACTTAAGTTCGTCCATGGCTTTCTTGGGAACGAGAGTTTTCATCTCGCCGGAAACACCTTCAAATTTTTCTCCGCTGCGCTCGCAGTGAGCCAGGCGATGACCGTCGGTGGCAACCATGGTGATCGACTCGGGCTTCAGCAGCATCAGCGCGCCATTCAGCGTGTAGCGCGATTCTTCGCTGGAGATGGCGAAGCCGGTACGGGCAATCAATCCGCGCAACACCGCACCGGGAATTTTCACTACTCCCGTAGTTGGAAACACCGGCAGGCTAGGGAAATTTGACTTGGCCATGCCCACCATTTTTGTGTTCGATCGGCCGCAACGAATGCTGACCCAATGATTCTCCAGCAACTTGATCGTGATATCGGCATCGGGCAGCAGCTTCACGTAGTCATACAGTTTGCGGGCGGGAATGGTGCAGGAGCCTTCTTTTTTCACTTTCGCATCGCAAGAAGTTCGAAGGCTTAGATCGAGGTCGGTTGCCGTGAGCGAGAGCTTGCCCTCGGCAGCCTCGAATAAATAGTTCGACAGAATCGGAATGGTGGTCTTGCGCTCGACCACTCCCTGGGTTGCGGTCAACTCCCGCAGCAATTCGAATTTGCTGACCGTGATCTCCATGGTTCCTACCGCGACGGCCGCTTCCACCGGCATAGACTCCATCCCCCGTGTAGCGTGCTACTTTTATTACTTCCCTTATATCAAATACAAAACCTATAAAACCAGCAGTAACAGTAGGCGGGGCGGAGAAGTGGAAAACTTTACCAACCGGTCTATTGTCACCGCTTTGGGGACCAGCCCTTCGTGTGAGAAATCGGTCCCGAACCTGGCGGAGACCCTACGAGAAGATTTCCGCTTTCCTGGTTTCACCTGAGCCTTGCACAGTTTCCACATCTCATTCACAGACCTGGAAAAGGAAGACTGCGCCGCTTGGTGCAAAACTCAAGAACAATACAGTTTATCCGCCTAATTGCTCGGTAAGCTTATTGAGCAACCTGTTCAAATCCTTGTCGTTCTTGCGAACCGCTTCGATCTTCTCCACGGAGTGCAGAACGGTGGTGTGGTGCTTTCCCCCGAACTGGCGGCCGATTTCCGGCAGAGACGCTTCCGTCATCTGCTTGGCCAAATACATCGCGATCTGGCGAGGATAGACGATGGCGCGCGAATTATCCTTGGCTTTGATTTCGACCAGACGCAGGCCGAACTGCTCGGCGACCATTTTCTGGATGGACTCGATAGTGACCTTGCGGGCCTGCGAATCGATGAAGTTCTTCAACACCTGCTGCGCGTAAGGCAGAGTGATCTCAGCACCGATCAGGGAGGAATGCGCCACCAGACGGATGAGTGCGCCTTCCAACTCGCGAACATTGGAACGGATATTCTGGGCGACGTAGAGTGCGACATCGGTGGGGAGCGTGACTTTTTCCTGCTCCGCCTTTTTCTGCAGAATCGCAACTTTGGTCTCGAGATCCGGGGGCTGAATGTCGGCAATCAATCCCCACTCGAAGCGGCTGCGCAGGCGGTCTTCGATCTCGGCCAGCTCTTTTGGAGAGCGGTCGCTGGCGATCACGATCTGCCGCATGGTGTCATGCAGCGCGTTGAAAGTATGGAAGAACTCTTCCTGGGTGCGCTCTTTGCCGGCGAGGAACTGGATGTCATCGACGAGCAGCACATCGACACCGCGGAACTTGTCGCGGAAAGAAGTCATCTTGTCGTAGCGCAGCGAGTTGATCATGTCATTGGTAAACTTCTCGCTGGAGACGTAGCAGATGGCGGCCTGAGGCTGGCGGCGCTTGATCTCGTGTCCGATGGCCTGCATGAGATGGGTCTTTCCCATGCCAACGCCGCCGTATAAAAAGAGCGGGTTGTAGGCTTTGGACGGGCGCTCGGCCACGGCCTGGCAGGCCGCGTGGGCGAACTGATTGCCGGAGCCGATGACGAATGCATCGAAGGTGTAGCGCGGATTGAGTTGAGCGGCGCCATCCCAATCGAAGCGAGCCTGCGCCGGAGCCACAGCAGCCGGGGCTGCCGAGAGGCCGCCGTTGTGGCGAACCGTGGTGGCGGCGGGATCGTCCTCGGGGGTGACGAACTTAACGTCGCTGAACTCGAGGCCGAGGTTGTCGATGGCCTCCTGGATGAGGTCGGCGTACTTGTCGCCGGCGTGGCGGAACTCGACCGTGGGCACGCGCACGAACAATATTCCACCACTGGAGTGGCTGTACCGGGTGGGCTTTAACCACGTGTCATAGGAATGCCGGTTGATCTTTTTTTCCAGCGCATCGAGAATGCGCGTCCACGGATTGGGGGAAAGAGTTGTGCTTGGAACTGACATAATATGAAATACCCGCCGCGGCGTCCCGGCGGCTGGCTGAGGGCGCCTGTTAAGAAAGCCGTTTACCTAACTTGCTGGTTGAACTCTTAGTGTACTGCGGAACGCGCCTCTTGGGTTCAACAGCAGATCCTGATGCTCATAGAAACATCGTGCGCGGTTGCCATGGTGAAAGAGAATTGCAAACCCGACCGTTCGGCATGGTAGCACAAAAGTTTTTCGTCGTGCGGAAATCTTCGCACACATTTTCTCTTGCGAATACCTATTCGGAACTCGAAGGGGCACACCTGTCAAGTGTCGAGGATGTAACTGCAACGAGCGCGGTGCAGAACGCGGCTGGAGATAGCGCGCTGATGGAAAGGGTAGTGCCCCGAGCAGTCGCAGCCACGAGACACCGAGTTACAAGCCAGGGCAAGTCTCGGCGGAGGGCAGTCTCTCTCCCTTCAGCAGCGTTGCCCAGTGCGCGAGGAAGCGGAGCTGCACTTGACCCGACACTGGGCAGGGCCGTCCCCACGTGACATCGCAACCAAGAGAGACACGATGCCGCAGGCACCCCTTTGCCCTTACGGCACTTGGTCATTTATACTTCTCGTTTGCCCTAACACTGTCGACGGAATCAGGAGTAGTTATTTTTCATGCCCAAACGTACATTCCAACCGAACCGGCGCAGGCGAAGCAAGAAGCATGGCTTTCGCACGCGCATGAAGACCCAGGGCGGCCAGAAGGTGATATCCCGGCGCCGCGCCAAGGGACGGAAGCGGGTTTCCGTGAAGCCCGGATTCCGCGAGTAGCTTTTTCCGGTGCCGCTTACTTCCACAGTCGAGACGCTGAGCTGCCGGTTGCAGCATGATGGCATTTTGGCGGACTCCGCGTTGGGAACCCGGCCGGACTCCGCGATGCCGCCAGAGAGAGCACAATTCCCGCGCACGGCCCGGCTTTTGCGCCATGCGGATTTCGAACGCGTCTATAAACAAGGACGGCGGCATTTTTCCGCGTCCATGACGGTTTTCTACCTGGCGCGAGTGCAGGTTGACGCGAACGAACTGGGCGCAAAACCGCCGGCGAGGACGCCGGCGCTACATGGGCTGCGCGTCGGGTTTACGGTGGGCCGCGCGCTGGGCGGGGCGGTGCAGCGCAACCGCATGAAGCGGCGCTTGCGCGAGGCGGTGCGCATGTCGCTTTCAGCGGCGAGCGTTGCCGCGGATGTGGTGATCAATCCGAAGAAGTCGCTGTTGACGGCTGACTTCGCCGACGTGCTGAAGGAAGTGCAGCGCGCGTTCGGGGTGATCGAACTGAAATTGTCGCGAGCGCCGGCAGAGACGGCGACGCCGAAAGAATCTTCCAACAGAAAAGCCGGAAATTGAAAGCCGGAAGCCGAGAGCCGCTCCTGAGCCAATTCGCCAAATTCGTCGCGCTGCAGTTGTTGCGGGCATACAAGTGGGCCGTCTCGCCGCTGTTTCCCGCGGCCTGCCGCTACGTGCCGACCTGCTCCGAATATGCCATGGAGGCTGTCGAGCGCTACGGCGCGCTGCGCGGCGGAGGGATGGCGATCTGGCGGATCCTGCGCTGTCATCCTTTTGCGGGGAGCGGTTACGATCCGGTGACGCGATCGGCGATAGAAACGCAGTCCGTGGAGAAGTGTGCCACGGCGAGCGCGCCAAGAATTTGACACGGTAATCAAACTTTGCCCGACTTTAAAAATCCTCAACAGGAACCCGGCGCCGAGAAGCGGCTGCTCCTCGTCTTTGTTCTGACGTTCGTGGTCCTTATTATTTTCCAGCCGCTGCTGAAGAAATATATGCCGCAGCCGCCGGCCCCGCCGGCGCAGAAGCAGCCGGTGGCGGAACAGCAGTCTGCTGCTCCTCCTGCGATAGCTGCGAGTGTTCCGGTGGCAACCGCTCCGGCTGCAGTGGCGAGCAAGCAGGCGGCCGCCGAAACTGAAACCGTTATCGAGAACGATCTCTACCGCATCACCTTCACCAATCGCGGCGCCCAGGTGAAGTCTTGGATCCTGAAAAAATTCGATAACGAGACGCAGAACGGGCGGCAGGATCTGGTGAACCCCGCGGCAGCGCAGAAATTTGGCTACCCGCTTTCGCTCTGGACCTACGACGAGACTCTGCGTAACAAGGTGAGTTCGGCGCTTTACGTAGCTTCGAATGAGGGCCAGCTTACCGCTCCCGCCACGATTAGCTTTGAGTATGCCGACCAGGATCTCGTGGTCCGCAAGACTTTTCGGTTCGACCACACTTATGTTCTGAATGTTGAAACCTCCGTGGTCTACAAGGGCAGCGAAATTTTCGCTGCGCCGGCGTGGCCCGCGGGGTTCGGCGACCAGGCGACTCCCGCTGCCTACGCGGCCGCTCGCATCGACTACCACAACGACGCGTCCACCGACAAAACCGCATTGGTCTTCCCGAATTTCGTCCTGCGTCTGCCCATCAAAGGCATCAGCAGCGGCAACACTCTCCACGGTCCGTTCGAGTGGGCGGGTACGGGGGATCAGTACTTCACTGCGATTTTCATCCCGGACGATCCTGGTTCCGCTGCGCTGATCACGCTGCGCAATGCCATGGAGATTGAGCAGAAGCCCGGCTTCAATCCCATCGGTTCCAATGCAAAAGACGCCAACGTAGAACTTCTGGGTGCCGCAGTCGGCAGTCTGCGCGGGGCCACTACGGAGCGCATGTATGTCGGGCCGAAAGAGATCTCCGTGCTCGATACCGTCCCCATTCCCACAATTAAGGGTGACAACCCCGATTTGCGCGGCATTGTGGACTTTGGATGGTGGGGCTTTCTGTCGCGGCCGCTTTTCCTGTGGCTGAAGTGGACTTACAACCACATCGTTCCGAACTGGGGATGGGCGATCGTAATTCAGACTTTCATCATCACGATTGCGCTGCTGCCGCTGCGGATTACGCAGATGAAGTCGATGCTGAAGATGCAGCGGGTCGCGCCGCAGATCAAGAACATCCAGGAGAAATACAAGAAGTACACGCTCCGCGATCCGCGCAAAGCGGCGATGAACGAGGAGATTAGCGCGCTGTATAAGAAAGAAGGAGTGAATCCGGCGGGCGGCTGTTTGCCGATGCTCATCCAGTTCCCGTTCCTGATTGCCTATTACCGCATGCTCGGGGTGGCGCTGGAGCTGCGCCACGCCCACTGGCTGTGGATTTCCGATTTGTCCTCCGCCGACTGGGTGCTGCCGATTCTGATGGTGGTGAGCATGGTGGTGATGCAGCGCATGACGCCGCAGGCGGGCATGGATCCGGCGCAGCAGAAAATGCTGACCGTGATGATGCCGCTGATGATGGGATTTATTTTCTTCCGGTTGGCCGCGGGTTTGAACCTCTATTACACCGAAAGCAATTTGATTTCGATCGCGCAGCAGGCCGTGATGAACCGCACCAAGCTGGGGCGGGAGATGCGCGAGATGATGGAAAAACGGGCGCGCAAGAAAGAGAAATAAGAGAGCTTTTGGCTCTTAGCCTTTAGCTCTTGGCTTGAATCCCTAGGGCTGGCGCTCGGAAGACACGATAAGATTGAGGGTTTTAAGGGACGACAGCGACCCCTGCCGAGATCACGGCGGCGTGCTGAGTGTCCGTAGGTTTTAGGTTTCAAGCTAAGGGCCAAGAGCTAACAGCCAAGAGCGTACTTATGGACAAACTCGCTGCTGCCAACAAGATCAATGAATTCCTGCAGGCCGTGGTTACGCACGGCGGTCTTCACCTCAAGTACCGCATCGTGGTCGATCCACCGGCGTTAAACGATTTCGAAACTCCGGAGATCTTTGTGGATTTCTCCGGTCCGGATTCCGCCCTGCTGCTCGACCGTGGCGGCGAACTTCTGCGCGCGCTGGAATTGCTGGCGTTTGAAATTTTGCGGCTGGCTTCGGGCGAGCACGAGAAGATCTCGTTCGACTGCAAGAACCAGCGCTCTTTGCGAGTGCAGGAACTCCGCATGGCCGCGAGCGTGGCCGCAGCGAAAGTCCGGCAGACGGGTACGCCGTTTCACTTTGCGCCTATGTCGTCGCGCGAACGGCGCATGGTGCACCTGGCTCTGCGCGACGAAGCCGACCTGCGCACCGAAAGCGACGGCGAAGGCCGCGACCGGTGCGTGGTGCTCTATCCCGCGGACTACAAGGCTGCAGAAAAGCCCGCGCGGCGCACGTTGCCGTAGTACGCGAGGCAAGATCGCCCAGGCTGCCGAGTTGCTCCTGTACCATTAAAGAGATGAATCTCCGGCGCGGTTTTGCTCTTCTCATTCCCGTAGTTGCCCTGCTGTTGGTTCCGCCGAGCGAGGCGCAGGTTTCGCCGGGGCAGGCGACTTCTTCCAGCAGCTCTTCCTCCGCACAGCATGTCAGGAAGCCCACGTCCGGGGCGGATTCCCGGCTGGACACCGGATCGGTAAGCAACGGCGTGTACCGCAATCGAGGATTCGGGTTCACGTGCAAGATTCCCGAAGCGTGGGTGCTGCGGACCGAAGAAATGAATGCGCAGGAGGATGAGGAAGCAAAAACAGATACGGGCAAGTTAGCGGCGGATGCGGGCAAAGCAGGGCGAGTGCTGCTGGCGGCGTTCTCGCGGCCTCCGCAGGCGAGAGCCGAAGATGTGAATTCGTCGATTCTGATTGCCGCGGAGAACGCAGCGGCGTATCCCGGCCTGAAAGAAGCGGCGCAGTATTTCGGGCCGGTAACGGAGATCGCGCAAGCGCAGGGCTTTGAGGTGGTCAACGAGCCTTATGAATTTGTGTTGGGAACGAAAACGGTGGTGCGTGGGGATTTTCAGAAAGCGGTTGGAACACGCATGATGCGGCAGTCGACGCTGGTGGTGCTGGCGCGTGGCTACGTGCTGTCCTTTACGTTTATTGGCGGGACGGACGATAAGGTGGAGGAGTTGGTGCAGGAATTAAGCTTCGGTACGGGGGCGAAAACCACGCGGTAATCTCGACCTCTGTCATCCTGAGCGCAGTCGAAGGATCCCCAGCACTCGGATTCTTCTGTTGGCTGGGACAGGAAATCGCCCGGGAACGCCTATCAGTCGAGCGGTTCCGGCTCAAGCGCGATGTTGGTTTCGCCGGCGGCTTTTTTCTGCGCGTATTTTTTCATCCAGGCTTCCCAGCTTTTGCCGGCGGCGGTGTCGCGTCCGGTGAAGGCCAGGGCGGCGATGTCGGCGTAGGACACGGAGATTTTTTTTGGATTGCCGTTCTTCGGGAGCAGGCGGATCAGGGAATCTTTCAGCGTAGCGGCCGTGCGGCGGTCGAATAGATAACCTTCGACCTTCGATCCGTCTTTGCGGGTGATGGTGACGTCGCCGCGGTAGTCAAAGGCCTTTTCGAGCGCCGTGCGGATTTCTTCTTCGCTGGCAAGTTGCGGGATCCAGCCTTCGAGATTTTCGTGAGCGGTGCCGGGGGCGACTTCGAGCGCGTCAGGATTGGCGTGGGGCACGGCTTGCGCGGCTTCGTGATCGATGTGGCCGGATTCTTTGCCTGTCATTAGCTTCGATCAAATCAAAATCTTAAACACAGGGGGCACGGGGGTTCACAGAGGAACTCTGGTTATGCCCTGGTTTCGTGCAGTGGTTCTGTCGTCGTTGCAATCTGCACCAGCGGATGCACCGGAGCCTGCGGCTCGTCCAACAACCGTAGCGCTTCTTCGTCGCGATAGCGCGTGAACAAAGTTCCTTTCACCGTGGCCAGGAACCCACTCAGAGAGCTGTACGTGGCGTGAACCGCCGATGCTTCGTAACCGCTGTGTACCATGCAATTGGCGCAGGCTGGGTTACCCGACTCGGTGCCGTAGTTGCTCCAGTTCGTGGTCGAGAGCAGTTCGTCAAAAGTTTCGGCGTAACCATCCTGTAGGAGGTAGCAGGGTTTCTGCCATCCGAAAATGTTGTAAGTAGGCATGCCCCACGGCGTGCAGGGATAAGTCCGCTTGCCCATCAGAAATTCCAGAAACAGCGGCGAGAGATTGAATTTCCAACTCTTCTTGCGGTTCGACAAAATCGCGCGGAACATGCGTCGCGTACGGGCGCGGCCTAGAAAATGCTTTTGGTCAGGCGCTTTGTCGTAGGAGTACCCAGGCGAAAGCATCATGCCCTCAAGCCCCAGCTCCATCATGTCGTCAAAGAACGCGCGCACGGATTTGGGATCGGCGCCGTCGAACAGCGTGGTGTTGGTGGTGACGCGGAAGCCCCGGCTCAGGGCTTCTTTGATCGCATCGACTGCGATGTCGTACCCGCCTTCGCGGCACACGGCGAGATCGTGCTCTTCGCGCTGTCCATCCAGATGAACACTGAAGGTCAAATACTTGCTCGGCTTGAAGAGATGCAGCTTCTCTTTCAACAGCAAGGCGTTGGTGCAGAGATAGATATATTTCTTGCGGGCGACCAAGCCTTCGACAATTTCGGCGATCTGCGGGTGCATGAGCGGCTCGCCGCCGGGGATCGAAACCATGGGCGCCCCGCATTCGTCGATCGCTCGGAAACACTCCTCAGGCGAGAGGTCTTTCTTCAAAATGTGGGCAGGATACTGAATCTTGCCGCACCCAGCGCAAGCCAGGTTGCAGCGGAACAGCGGCTCGAGCATCAGCACGAGCGGGTACTGCTTGCGCCCGGCAAGCTTCTGCCGCAGGACGTAGGACGTGACTGTCCACATTTGTGATACGGGTACTGGCATGCTTAATCGGAACCCCTGTGCCTCTATCTTATCAGGGCAGGTCAGTTAGATGGTGCAGAAGCGCTTGGAGGTGCCGGAAATTGAAACCTCGCGGGTGAATCACGTAGGGGGCGGGGACGCATTCGTCCGCCCGCGAGCGAAGCGAGCGAGCCCGGCCCGGCATGGCCGTATACTAGCCAACCCGAAGCCTGATGCTGCGCCCCACCCGCTCCAAGGCTGACTCTAGGATTCCTCGGCTGGTTTCGGTAGATCGGGAAGGGCACGAGTTCCACTCGTGCCGTAGGTCAGCGGAAACGGTGCGGCTTTCAGCCGCTGAGGCTCGCTGTTCTAGTCAAGCCCAAAAACGGGGCCTCAGTAGACCAACGGTCTTTTCTTGTCCCGCAAAACCGTCGCGACAGCGGCCTCAGCCGCTGCCGTTCGCGACCAAACATTGCCGACAAATTGTGCTAACATTTTTCCGTACCTGTGAAGTCGTGCAGGTGCAATCACGTAGCACAGGAGCAATGCAATGAACGTCAGACTGGATTACGAAAGTGGACAGACCTACACTCAGTACTTCTCCAATTTCCACATCAAGGTGTCGGGCGGCGGTGAAAAGCGCTTAAAGATTTCATTCCGAGAGAATGGTGACAGCCGCGCTTATGCCTCGCTCTCTTTGCCGAAAGAAAAGGCCGCACAGCTCGCCCACGCGATCTTGGCAGCCTCAGCGGGCGTTGACCAGCCGATCGAATTTTCCTTCGAGGAACCCAAACCCAGATTCATAGCCGCTTAGGGGCAACAGGGCGCAGGGTGGGCATCCCCACTCAAGCCAAAATCAGGCTTGAGTGGGCCACCTGCCAGTCTCATAACGGACGTTCATGACGTGCAATGGCACTTCGAAGCCTGAAATCGTTTTTTCCGACTGCGGATGAACTGCTGCAGCAGGATTTGCGGACTCTGGGCGGAGCTCTGCTCGGGCACCTAAAAAGCTACGAGGGATTGAACACCGTCTACCAATATGCAGGGCTAAATCGTGGGTATTTCCGCGCCATGCTCGAAAACCGGAGCGTCGGTCTCGGGCCGTTGCCGAAGGAGCCTGAATATGGAAACCGTCAGCCAGAGGTGACAAAGCGGATGATGGAAGCGTGGAACTGGCTGGAGAAGCAGGGTCTGCTGATTCACAACGATCAGCAAGTTGGCGACTGGTTCGTTATTTCGAGTGAGGGCGAGAAACGCCTCAACCTCGAGAAATCGCCGCCACAACCTTCCCCGTACCCTGCGAGGGTGCCGAAGGCGGCTACCGACGCACCTCGCGCACTCGTCTCGTACTCTTGGGAAAGTCCAGAGCACCAACATTGGGTTACTCAGTTAGCTGCGCGGCTCCAGGGAGAGAGCGGCGTACAAGTTATCTTCGACCAATGGCACTTGAATCCGGGGGACGACAAGCTGCACTTCATGGAGCAGGCGGTTGCTGACAGTGATTTCGTGATAGTAGTCTGCACGCCGATGTATACCGAGCGTGCGAATAAGCGGCAGGGTGGAGTGGGATACGAGTCCATGGTCATCACTGCCGAACTAGCGGAGCACATGCTGACAAACAAGTTCATACCTGTGTTGCGAAAAGGGACTTGGGATTCATCTCTGCCAATCTACCTTAAGAGCCGAATGGGAGTTGACCTCAGCAATGAGCCATATCACGAAGATGAGTACGAAAGGCTGCTTCGCGTGCTCCATGGAGAACCCATCCAAGCTCCCCCTCTCGGAAGCAAGCCTATCTTCGCGAATCAGTCTGTTCCGCTGTCAAATGTGAAGTCTCAGAAACCTAAAGGACTGTCCTTGAAGGCTATCATCCAGCATCGCGCCCTTCCGGTTCCGGGCGGTCCAGCAGATGGAGAGGAACTCTATGAGTTGGACGTCGGCATCGAGAATGATGGCGAGCGGGATGCAACAGACTTCAGACTCGACGTTGAGGTTCCCACGGGTTTTGTTGATGGCGGTGGTTACATCATCGAAAAAAGATCAGCTAGATCAGGAGTTAGACTCTTCCAGGTTAGCCATAGCGACCGTAAGATTGAGCACCTTTACCCGGGGACGACGATTGATAATTTGGTGACTGGTATTAGATGTGTGATTTGGGGAAGAGTAAAGCGGGAGCATCCTGAATTGCTCGAGGAGAAGATCACCGCGACGGTGTGCTCGGGCAGCATGGCACCTTCCGTCACAACCAAAACACTCGCCGAGCTAAGGAAGTGAAAGCGTAACGTTTTGCATTGCACGCACAATGCCCCGCGCGCGGCCTCACACCCGGTAGAACATCACTCTCCCCGCCGGCTCCAGCTGCTGCATCAAATCGAAATCGCTGACATTCCGTGTCAGCAGAGTACAACCGTGCCGCCGCGCGGTTACGAATAACAGGGCATCATTCATCAGGCGCCGCCGCTGACCTTTATCGAAGCCTTGCAGACGGGCCAAAATACCAGAGAGGATTCCCGCCTCGCGCCAGACCGTCACATCAGGAGCGATGGTCCGCTGGATCGGACGCCGATCGAGGACACCAGCAATCTCGTCAATCAACCGCCGGGTCTGGGGATGGGATGGGTCGAGCAATCCGACACCCGATGCCAATTCGGCTTCCGTTACTGGAGAATGCCAGGCCTCGACGGCTCGCAGGGCCAGTTTGCCGGTTTCCGGGAACCGCTTTTGCAGAATGTCGACGTAAACGGTTGTATCGTACAGAAGCTTAGCCGGTCTGAGCTTAGCCGTTTCGAGGAAGTCCAGTTCGGAGTCCGCCCGCCGCTGGAGCAGCCGAGCGTGCTTTTCTGGCTGGTAGCGTCGAAGGCTGCGCCATAGCTCAGAACTCAAGATCGACCTCAGGATCGACCGTACCCTGACGGGAAAGCAGCCAGTCGGCGTAGTCGTCTCCCACGGCGATATTGGCGAGCGCGAGTTCGATCAAGTGCGTATCCGACTTGATGCCGGTTCGTTTCTTGGCCTGAGCGACCAGCGCCTCCGGCATCCGTCCACGAACAACTTGTGTTCGGCGGCCGTCAAGCAAACCCTCGCGCTCCGCCATGACCAGTACCTCTTTAAACTTGCTTTGGCGGAAGTAGGAACGCCGGGACCGCTCTCGATTGGCAGGACGAATAGCAAGCTTTACCACAGGAGGACTCCGTAGCACAGATATAGGATAATTGTAGCACGTGCAAACTAGCGAAAGGAGTGGAAAATGCAGCCAAGATGTGAAAATTCGCTGGTCCCGAAATGATGCTAATTGAAACGATTCCGGCCCGGTCTCGCCTCGGAAAACCTCGCCCTTCCGTGGTATAATTTCCCTAGTCAGCGAGCGAACCTAAGTACAAGACATTTCAATAACTTGAGGTCAATTCGCCGGCGCAGCGGGGACTGGGGTCGAGCCTGATATCCACGGTCATTTTTCGGGGCTAAATCGAGCCTGGTTCTCACAGAAAGTCGGGGCATTCTCCCGCGGAGCGGAATGGCCACCAAAGAGATCAATACTCCCATCGCAGAAACCAAAACAAAAAACGGAATCGTGACTCCGATCACGGGCAGTAATGGCGGAGGCAACAGCGACTACAACGCCGACTCGATCAAAGTGCTCGGCGGCATGGAAGCGGTGCGCAAACGCCCGGCCATGTACATCGGCTCGACCGGCGATCTTGGATTGCATCACCTCGTTTATGAAGTTGTGGACAACTCCGTGGACGAAGCGCTGGCCGGTTTCGCGACGAAGATCGAAGTCACGATCCACATCGACAACTCCGTTACTGTGATCGATGACGGGCGCGGCATTCCCGTCGACGACATGGACATCGACGGGGAAAAGATTTCCGCCGCGCAGGTGGTGATGACTACGCTGCATGCGGGAGGAAAATTTGATTCGTCCACGTACAAAGTTTCCGGTGGATTGCACGGAGTGGGCGTCTCTTGCGTGAACGCGCTGAGTGAAGAGCTTGACCTGGAAATCTGGCGCGATGGCGCGACCTGGGAGCAGACTTACTCGAAGGGCGAACCCACCAGCAAGATGAAGAAGGCGGGCGCGGCCAAACGGCGTGGGACGAAAGTTCACTTCCTGCCGGACCGCAGCATCTTCACAGCAACGGAATATAACTACGACACGCTGGCGCAGCGCTTGCGCGAACTGGCGTTCCTGAACAAGGGACTGCTGATCACGCTGACCGACGAGCGCTCAACCGACGCGAAGACGGGCGAGGCCAAGCACACCGAGTTCAAGTACAACGGCGGTATCGCGGAATTCATCAAGCACCTGAACCGCGGTAAACAGGTGCTGCACGACAAACCGATCTACATGGAAGCGGAGCGCAGCGGCGTGGCCATGGAGATTGGGCTGCAATACAACGACGGGTATTCGGAGTCGGTGTTCAGCTTCGCCAACAACATTAATACCGTCGATGGCGGCACGCATCTTTCCGGCTTCCGCATGGCGCTGACGCGTACCATCAACTATGCCGGGCAGCAGATGGGCTTGTTTAAAGACGTAAAAGAAAACCTGACCGGCGACGACGTGCGCGAAGGCCTGGTGGCGGTGATCAGCGTGAAGCTGTCGCAGCCGCAGTTCGAAGGGCAGACCAAGGGCAAGCTGAATTCCGATATCGCTGGTGTTGTGCAGGCGTTCATCAATGAGCGGCTGGGTGCGTTCTTCGAACAGAATGCAACCGTCGCGCGGAAGATCATCAACAAAGCAGTCGATGCGGCGCGGGCGCGCGAAGCAGCGCGCAAGGCACGCGACTTGACGCGGCGTAAAGGCGCGCTCGATTCCGGTGGTTTGCCGGGCAAGCTGGCCGATTGCTCGGAGCGCGACCCGAACCGCTGCGAATTATTTTTGGTGGAAGGCGAGTCGGCAGGTGGAACCGCAAAGCAGGGACGCGACCGGCGGTTCCAGGCGATTCTGCCGCTCAAGGGAAAAATTCTCAACGTCGAAAAAGCACGCTACGACAAGATGCTGGCGCACGAGGAAATCCGCGCCATGATCACCGCGCTCGGCACCGGCATCGCCAAAGACGATTTCGATCCCACGAAAGTCCGCTACGGCAAAATCATTCTGATGACCGACGCCGACGTGGACGGTTCGCACATCCGCACGCTGCTGCTGACGTTTTTCTTTCGTCACATGCAGGAACTGATCAAGCGCAATAACGTATACATTGCGCAGCCGCCGCTGTATTCCATCAAGAAGGGCAAGTCGATGCAGTACATCAAGGACGACGATGCCTTCGACAAGGTGATGCTGAAGCGCGCGGCTGATGGGCTGACTGTGCGCTACGGTGAGGGCGCGGCCAAGATCGAGGGCGCGAACCTGACTCGTTTTATGAGCGTGCTCAAGGAGTATCTCAACTTCTTCGACAAAGTGAACAAGCGTCTGCGCGACGAGAGGATTACCGAACTGCTGCCCCGGCTCGATTTTTCGAAGCACGCGGATTTTGAGGGCGACAAGAAAACGCCGTCGAAGAAAGTCGAGCGGCTGGAAAAAGAACTGAAAAAGCTGCAGAAGGACCAGAAAGCCGCCGCGGTGCTGAGCCGGCTGGATGGCGAACACAATGCGCGGCGCCCGCTGAAGGAAGTTGAAAGCCGGTTCGACGAAGACCACAATTTGTGGGAAGTGCGCTATGTCGACTCGCAGGGCGCCGAGCACATTGTTAACTGGGAACTGGCGTCGACTGCCGAATGCCGGCAGCTCACTGCCAAGTTCAAGCTGATTGAGCAATACCTGGAGCCGCCGTATGTGGTGGAGATCAAGCCGCAGGCGAAAAAGGGAGCCGCTGAGCCGGCCGCCGATGAGGACGAAGAGCAGGCCGAGCAGGTAGCGACGAAGGAGCTTATTCACAATGGGGACAACGCCTTCGACAACGCTTCCCTGCGCGAGCTTTTCGACTACGTGCTGGAACAAGGCAAGAAGGGCTTCATCATCCAGCGCTACAAAGGTCTGGGCGAGATGACGGCTCCGCAGCTGTGGGAGACGACCATGGACCCCGAGCGCCGCACTCTGCTCTCGGTGAAGCTGGAAGACATCGCGGAGTGCGAGACTATCTTCACCACGCTGATGGGCGAAGATGTGGAAGCGCGGCGGAAGTTTATCGAAGAGAACGCGCTGGATGTGAAGAACTTGGATATTTAAATTCTTTGCCGCGGATTCGCGCGGAGTACACGGGGATTCAAAGAACAATCATTGGTCGTGGCCTTCGAGGCCGCCGCTTTTACTTCAGCCCTTCCACCAAATATAAATCCGCCAGCATTCTGTGGTAGCCGAAGACGCAGGTTTTGGCGTCGGGGGTCATGTAGATGGGGCCGATGTTTTCCACGCCGGCGGGGTCCGACGGCATGAGTTCTTTCCAGAGAGTGCGCTGGCCAGTTTTGATATCGAGGCGGTAGACGCGGGCCGGCAACTCGCCCGGTTGGTAGATGTAGAGAGTGTGTCCGTCGGCGCTCCAGGTGATGGGCTGCTCTCCTGGATTGATGCCGGCGATGAGTTGCGGGTCGCCACCGGCGACGGGATACAGATATCCCTTTTGATCGGGACCGATGGCGGCAATCTGCTGAGAGTCGGGCGAAAGGGCAAAAGCGGTGCCGTTGACGCCTTCCTGAGAAATGACCTGGCTCTTGCCCGAAGCAAGATCGTACACGTAGAAGCGAACTCCCTTGCCCGGCTCGTCGGCGGAAAACAGGATGCGTTTTCCATCCGGGAACCAGTGGGCCCAGCTGTGATTGATATTGTCCTTGGTCAGGTCTTTCGGTTCCCCGGCTCCAGTGGGCAGGAGTTTGAATTGTGACGGCGATTCCTGAGTCTGTGCGATCGCCCATTTCCCGTCCGGCGACAAGGCGACCGCGCCGCCTTCGCCGAGCAGGACTGCGGGCGAGCCGTCCGTCTTGCGAATGTAGACGGCGTAGGTCAGGCCGCCGGACTTGGAGTAGTCGAGGGCTCCGCCGCCGCCTTCTTCATCGAACAGCAAGGTTTTGCCATCGGCCGAAAGATCGGAGGGATAGGTGTAATCGAGCCACGAGAGCTCGTGCTGCTTGGGGTCGGTGGCGAAGACTCCGAGCAATTCACGACGCCAGGTGGCGCGAACCAGAAGCACGCGTCCGTCCTTGGCGATATCGAGCAGCATCAGGGCGCCGGGAAGGCGGGCCACGATGCGCTGCTTGCCCTCGAGCGATGTGGCGTAGAGAGTGCGATCCGTGCCCGACTTGCTAGCGGTGAACCAGATTTCTTTGCCGTCAGGAGACCAGGCAAGGCCTTGAATGGTGAACCATTGGCTGGAGAGAAGTTTTTTGTTCCCTGCGAGATCGACGATCGCGAGCGAGCCGCTGTCGTCGCCCTGCAGCGGATGGTCGGCGAATGCGATCAGGGTGCCCTTCGGGGAGACGCGAGGATGGCCGATCCATCCTCCGGTCTGATACAGCGGCTTTCCGATGGGAAATTCCAGGCGGTTACGGCCACCCAAGTCGCGAACCACGGCCAGGGTGTTGCCGTCCGGCGCCCAGTCGGCCCACTGCACTTGCTCGAGTATTTCGCGCGGAGCGCCTCCGGATAAGGGGGCGCGCGCCAGCGTGCCCATGCTCACCCACGCTCCGATGGCCTTGCTATTGAGCAGGACTGCCATTTCGGAGGTGGAAGAAACTGACATCAACTGAGTGCGGCTGAGGCCCATGGAGCGCGATTCGGGAGCTTCCGGACGGGCGGTGAAGACGTCGACGGGATTGCCCTGCCAGGCGGCGCTGTACAGGATGGTCTGGCCGTCAGGGGCAAAGCGGGCGGAGCGGATGCTGCCGCGACGGAAGGTGAGCTGGCGGTAGACCGGAGGCTCGAGCGGGACGGAGGCGAAGAACCGCTTGCCCGCGAGGACGCCGAGCCCCGCAGCCACGAGCAGGCCAATAGCGACGATCAGCGCGGCGAAAGATTTTTTGCGCTGCACCGGCATTGCCGCTGAAGTGGCAACGCTGGTGGAGGACGAAGACTGTGCCGCCTCTGTAGTGACCGACGTGCGGGAGGAATCGAGGGAGCGCTTGAAGCGCTTGAGATCGGCGCGGAGTTCGGCCGCCGTCTGACAACGCATGTCTCGGTCTTTTTCGAGAGCTTTGTTGATGATCTCCTCAAGCTTGGGCGGAAGTTCCGGAACCAAACGCGTAGCGGCGGTGGGCTGGCGATTCAGAATGGCTTCGGTGACCACGGCGGAGGTTTCCCCGCGAAAAGGGAGAACGCCGGTGGCCATTTCATAGAGCACGACGCCGAAGGAGAAAAGATCGGTGCGATTGTCGAGCTCCTTGCCGCGCAATTGCTCGGGCGACATGTAGGCCACGGTGCCAACCGCGGTGCCGGGGCTGGTGAGCTCGATACCGGCATCGGCCAGGGTTTGCGAGTCGCCGCTGGTAGGGCGCGCGGCGCGGGAGATTTTCGCGAGGCCGAAATCGAGAATCTTGGCGTCGCCCCGGTCGGTGACGAAGATGTTGGCGGGCTTGATATCGCGATGGAGAATTCCCTTGCTGTGGGCGGCGTCGAGGGCGTCGGCAACTTCGATGGCCAGGGTGAGCAGGCGCTCGAGTTCCATCGGACGGCCGTCGATCAGGTGCTTCAGGGTCTGGCCGCTGAGGCACTCCATCACGATGAAGAGATGGCCCTCGTGCTGGCCGATCTCGTGGACGGTGCAAATGTTGGGATGGTTCAGGGACGAGGCAGCCCGCGCTTCGCGGCGAAAGCGCTCCAGAGCCTGGGGATCCTGGGAAGAATCGTCGGGAAGAAACTTGAGGGCGACGGGGCGGCCGAGCTGCGTGTCTTCGGCCTTATAAACCACGCCCATCCCGCCGCCGCCCAGCAGGTCGAGGATGCGGTAGTGAGAGACGGTCTGGCCGATCATGTTGTTTGAGTAGGGATGAATGGACGACGCGCCTGCGGTTATGGGGGAACCGGAAGCGGGTTTATCTTAGGCGAATGGCGCAGATTCGTCAATGCGGAGTGGATAATCCGGGCCACAGATGGAAGTCGAGTTCTTGGGTCAGGAAATGGAACCGGCCGTCGGTTTGTGGAATAGAGATGCGGCCGCGGTTCCCAGCGAGAGCAGCGTGATGAGCGAGATGTCTCCGAGGGAGATGGCGCAGTAAATGCACCACACGCCGAGCACGTGCGCCTCGATGTGCGCGAGGTAGAGCGAGAAGGCTAATCCAGCGAGGGCCGCCACTAGCAGCAAGCGATAAGCACGGCGCCAGGCCAACGCGCCCATGAGGAGATATCCGGCGATGCCGAGGACGGCAACAGGAATTCCTGTGCCTCTCACCACGGCATAAGGGCTGTGATTGACGATGCCGCAGTCCCAGCGCTCGTTGATGCTGCAGGGCGAGTCGCCTTCGGTGCGGTAGTGCTCGCGCAGGGCGAGGGTGGAGGCCACGATTCCGAGAACGGCTAAGAGAATTAGAACGTACTTCATTTGTACCTCTTTCAAATTGTTGATTGTTGATTGCTGATTGTCGATTAAAAGCCTGCGGATCGGCTTTTCGATCAACAATCAACAATCAGCAATCTTTCTTACTGCATCTGCCACGACTAGCTCGCCGAATGCGCGGCGGCGATCTCCTGCAGCAGGTCGGATGCTTGCCAGTCTGCGCCGTGATACCACTTGAAGATTTTTCCATTCGGAGAGATGACGGCGGTGCTGAGCGAGTGCGTGATCAATCCACCTTCTTCTTTGTAGGTGAGGGCAAAATACTTGGCGAAGTCGGGTAACTCGGCAGATGGGATCGCGGAGAATTCCCAATGCGTGAAGAGCGCCGGATCTTTGCTTCCGGCGCAGGAGAAGCCATATGCGCGAAGAACCTTGGGCGTGTCATGCGTGGGATCGAAGCTGATGCTGAGCAGGTGAGTCTTGCCGTAGCGGGTGGGATCGGCGCGGACCTCGTGGTCGATGGCTGAAAACTCGTGGCTGACGCGCGGGCAGAAATCGGGGAACGGGCAGCGCGTGTAGATGAGGGTGAGGAGCAGGGTCTGGCCGCGATATTGACGCAGCGAGATGCGCCTGCCGTTCTGATTAATGAGTTGGAAGTCGGGCACGTCGTCGCCGGGAGCCGGGATGTGCATCGTGGCCGCGGGCTTGGCGGCAGGCGTTTCCGAATGCCCGACGACTTTGACGTTCTCCAACCAGTATTTCCCCGGCTCGACCACGACGTCGGCGGAGATCGAGTCGCCGGGCTGCAGTTGATCGATTTGTGTGGGCGGCTTGAAGGTGTAGGGCATGATCATCGCGTCCATGAATCCGGCGATGGGCTCGTTGTCGATGTTGGCCGTGCCGGCGTTCTTATCCACGGAAATGACTTTGCCTTTGAGGGAATAACGCTTGGCGGACTGAGCGGTTGCGGCGCTCGTTTGCGGCTCGCTGCGGTTGCAGCCGGCGGAAGGAGTGAGCAGGGCGCAGAGGACGAACAAGGCAGAATGAATCGAGAGTGAGTTGAGTTTCTGACGCATATCGATCTTTTAATTATCTCCGATTCTGCTGCTGAGGTTTGCACGATCTGATTTTGGACGACGGCCCATTTGCCGCATGACGCAGCCGTCGAGCTGCGCTCGACCGGACAGCCGAGGGCGGCTGTCCCCACATGATTCGATACCGTCCCCACGTGATTCAGTAATGGAAGCGATAGCGGAGTTCCGCAAAAATCTGGCGCGGCAAGTTCCAGTGGAATCCACCGTAGGTCAGGCTGTTGTCATACTCCACGCGGCGATTGGCTACGTTTAACGCGGTGAGCGATGCGGTGAAACTCTCGCCAAAATCTTTGCCGAGTGACAGGTCGAAGCTGGTGTGCTGCGGCAAATAATTCCCGGGATAGGGTGCGCCCGGGAACCCGTTGCTGAAGCCGGAACCATAGTAAACATTGGTCGAGATGTAGGCCCGCCGAGGCAGTGTGACGTCGCCGCCTACGTTGAGCGTGTTGCGCTGGTCATGATCGAGCGGGCAAAGGTAGGGCGTGGCGCCGTTGGGCAGGGGCGCGCAGACGGCGACGTTATTCAATCCTCCCGTGATGACGCCGCCGCCCTCGGCAATCTGATTGGAGTAGGCGAGGTGCAGTTGTCCGTGCTGCGCGATGCGGGGAGAGCGCAGCGTTAGTTCCCACCCGCGAATCAAGGCTCGTGTATCGGTGAGGGGAAAGAAGATATTGGAAGCTCCGATGTTGTTGTGATCGAGAAAATTAGCGACATCGGTTTTGAAATTGTCGAGGTCGAGGACCCATCCGCGGTAAGGAATGGTGACGCCGAACTGATGTTCTTCGTCGCGCTCCCCGTGGAGCGGCAGAAATTCGCAGGCCGGTGGTTCGCACAGGGATTCGACCGGACCAGAAACAGTCTCGATCGGAGGAGCTTGATAGTAGTGTCCGTAGAAGGCGCGGAACGTCCAATTAAGTTTAGGAACCGTAGCGGTCGCCCCAAAGCGCGGGCTGATGGCGGATTCGGAAATGGGCGGCTCGATTGACTCGGTCGAAAAGTTTCCTTCGGAGAAACGCGTGGGGCGCATGCCTGCGGAAAGAGTCAGCCAGGCAAAAGGCTTGAATCTGTCGTCGATGTAAAAAGTCTCGAGATTTGCGGTGGGACTCTCGCTGATCGTGAAGGGTGCGGGGACGGGTTGGAGCGTGTAGGCGAGCGGATTGAAGATGGCGCCAAACACCTGGCTATCTTGCTGGTAGAAGCTGAGGAAGCCAACCTGCAGGTCGTTCTTCTTGTAGTTGGCGGCGAAGCTGGCCTGGCCTCCAACATAAGTGGAGCCGCGGTTTTCTGTGGTGGCGATGGGATTGTCGTTGGGATTGCTGGCGTAGTCTCCGCTGTTGTAGTGGTAGAAGGGCGAAACTGTGGTGAGGAGATGGGAATTGAAGGTATGGAGCCACGTGAATAGGACGCCCTCATCATTCTCGGTTTGACCGTCGCGAAGGCCGATGCTGGGGTATTGCGGCGAGAATCCGTTAGCCGCGATCGATCCATTCTCGATGTCGTTGGGATTCGGATCATAAGGAATCTGATAATAGTCGCGGCGGACTGAGGTCATCAGGCGAAGCTGGTTGGAAGGATCCACATTCAAGATGAACGACCCGAAGCCGCCGACGCCGTTGACGGCATCGTGCACCACCTGAGGAACAGGCGGCTGCAGTCCGAGATCGCTGCGGTTGCCATTGACGCTGGCGTAATACGCGAAGCGATCGGTGTGGCTGCCGAAGCTGAATTGGTCGTCGGTCTGGTAGAAACTGCCGGCGGTCAGGGTGAATTCGGCCTGGTTGTTGCGCTCGAAGCCGGTGCGGGGCACAACATTGAAGACGCCATAGGTACGGTCGCCGAACTCGGCGCTGTAGCTGCCGCGGTTCACTTCCACGTAATCCAGATCCTTGGGATCGAACTGCGGACCCAGATTCTGCGCAATGGCGGTGTTGATGACCGGAATGCCATCGAGGAGCCAGGTGATTTGGTGGCCGCCGCGCATGTGAAGCATGTCGTGCGTGACATAGGCGCCGGGGGTGTAGTCGGTGATCATCGCCATGCTGTTGGTGCTGTCGGCGCCGGGCGTGCGCTCGATGTCGAGCCGGTCGACGAGAGTGGTGGGAGTGAAGCTGTCCGTGGCCACGACTGCGGGCGCGGCGGAGACGCTAACTTTTTCGTGAGCCGAGGGCACTTGCAATTGAAAGTGAACGACAGGAACGGATCCCGAGATGACGGTCACATCCTGTGAAGTCTGCGCGAAGCCCTGGCTCGCAACGCTGACGGTGTAATCGCCAAGGATGACAGCATTAAACTGGAATTCACCGTTGGCGTCGGTAGTGAGGCTCTTGACCCACTCCGACGATTTGGCTTTGAGCATTACCATTGCGCCCTGCACTGGGCGATGCTGCGGATCGTGCACGATGCCGCGGATCGCGCCGTAGTCGTTAGCGAGGGCGGAGATGCCGGCGAATAGCACCGTCAGAACGAGGATCTTTTTTCGAGTCATACTGCCTCCCTGCGATTCGGGTTGGGCGTAGCCGGAGCGGCGCCGATCCCGACTTCGGCGACGGCCAGCGCCACGTTTGCAGCGAACGCGCGCACTTGAGCAAACGAAGTTAAGTGGAGCTGGAGACAGCTAGCAGGCGGGGGGAGCGCGGGAAGCTTGAAATTCCGCGGAGGCGGAGATCGGAGTGTTCGATGGCGATCCGGCTACACGCGCATTGATCGGGCCCAATAAAAAGGATGCCGCTCGCGATTCGGGATGCGCCCACTGGGCCGAGATGGTCGCCCCACGGCAATCGTGGTTGCAACAACTGGCGTCGCGGATGACAGGCTGGTCGGTTTCCGGCGCCAGCGAATCCTGGCAGCGGTGAATCCCCTTGCGGACGCAGCAGGCATGCGGAGGCGCAGACGTGGCCGCCAGCGCCACCGGGGCGAGATTCCCCACGAGCGCGAAAAACAGCAAGAGTCTGGCGGTCAGGCGATGCATGGCTTCTTGGAATCAGAACCCAAGATGGGGCTAGCATAAAACAGAGTCACGAATGGGTGCAAGCAATCGGAATTAGCCAAATCGGCTATTTCATCAACACATAGGCGCCGCCATTGGTGAAGGCGATGACCAGGTTCATCAGGATGAACATCAGGTCGTAATGCCAGCCGGAGGCTTTCTCGCCCCAGAAGCCGGTGTGCCAGGCGAAAATCTTTTTCTCGATGGCGCCGAACATGATGAGAATCAAGGCGAGGGCTGCGAGTTGAGTAAGAACTCCGAAGGCCACGCCCAGGCCTCCGGCGACTTCCGCAATGCCGAGGAAGATGGTGAAAGCCTTGCTCATCCCGATATCCTTGGCACGAGCGGTGGAATTTTTCAAATGCCTGTAACCGCTGGTGACAAAGACCAGACCGACCATGAGTCGCAGAAGAAGGATTCCGAGATCCGTGAAGCGCGCGAGTTGAGGAAACATGGCGAGGTGTCCTAGAACGATCTCAGGCTTTGCCGTGAATCTTGGCCCACCACCAGCGCACGCCGACGAACAGGAAACGCCAGTCGCCGAAAAACTCAGGCGCTTTGCCCTCGAAGGCGTGGCCGATAAATTGAAAAATCCATCCCAGAACAAACAGAGCGAGCGCGTAGGGCCAGAGGCGGTGGAAGAAAATGCTGCCGAGGAAAATCGGGAGTGAGAGCAGGATGGTAGGAATGCCCAGGGTGTGGCAGACGCGGTTCACGCGATTCTGATGGCTGGAGGCGTATTGTGCGATCCACTGTTCGTTGGTGCGATTGCCCAGCATGGCGAAAAGATCATACGCCGGAAGAAACTTCTTTGCCACGAATTCACGCGGATGAACACGGATCAGTCCCGTTGAACAGCGAGCTGCACCCAAGTGGCTGCCGGGAGGGACGGTCCCAATTTGGGGTCCGCGCGGGTTGAGGCTTCAGCTGCCCGCGTGGTAGCATCCTAGGTTTTGGCGGGTGATGTTGGGCTGGCCTGTCTACTGCACTTATCCTCTACTGGGCCGTCTCTGTTTCCACGCCTCGAAGGAGCCTACTCGTGAAAGTCTATACCGGAGAAAACATTCGTAATGTTGCGATTGTGGGGCACGGGCACGCGGGGAAAACCTCGCTGCTCGCGGCCATGCTGTATACCGCGGGCGCAACGCCGCGGCTGGGGCGGGTGGACGATGGCTCGTCGGTCACGGATTACGACGAGGAAGAGATCGCCCGCAAGATGTCGATTGCCGCCTCGGCGGCGTATGTGGAGTGGGGCAAGACGAAGATCAATGTGATCGATACGCCCGGGTTCAATATGTTTGTCCACGAGGCCAGAATGGTGCTGCCGGTGGTGGATGCGGCGATCGTCGTGGTCGACGGCGTGGCCGGCGTGGAAGTGGTGACGCAGCGGGTATGGAAAGATTGCGACGAGTACAAGACTCCGCGGCTGATTGTGGTGAACCGCATGGACCGCGATCGCGCGAGTGCCGAGCGCGTGCTGGAGTCGCTGATCGGCGCGTTTGGCCGGAATGTGATTCCGATTGCGCTGCCGATCGGGAGCGAGAAGAATCTGAGCGGCATCGTCGATCTGGTGCGCATGAAGGCCTACACGTATGAGCTGGGCGGAAATGGTAAGGGAAAAGAGACGGAGATCCCGGCCCCTATGAGAGCGCAGGTGCAGGAGTCGCACGAGCAGCTGGTCGAACTTGTGGCCGAGGGCGACGACAAGCTGATGGAGAAGTTTTTCGAAGCAGGGACGCTGGGCGAAGAAGATTTGATCCCGGCTCTACACAATGCGATTCGCGAAGACCGGCTCTTCCCGGTGATCTTCAGTTCGGGCCTGGGCAACATCGGCGCGGACCGCGTGATGGATTTTATTGTGGATTACACTCCCGCGCCTTCCGAGCATGAGTGGGTGCAGGGTGAGCCGGCTCCTTCGGGTAACGGGGATGCGCCGAAGCGGCATGAGACGGACGCGGAGCCGGTGTCGCTGTATGTATTCAAGACGATTTCCGATGCGTTCGCGGGAAGGATTTCGTATTTCAAAGTCTTCTCCGGCGTGCTGAAGAACGAGTCCACGATGCAGAATTTCTCGCGCGGATCGGCGGAGAAGCTTTCGCATATTTCCATCATGCAGGGCAAGACCGCAGTTCCGGTGACCGAACTGCACGCAGGAGATATCGGCGCGGTGGCGAAATTGAAAGACACTCTGACCGGCGATACGCTGGGCGACAAGGCTGCGCCGATTCTGTATCCGCGAGTGAAGCTGCCGGAGCCGGCGATCACGTTTGCTATTGAGCCGAAGAGCCGCGCCGATGAAGACAAGCTGGGGCCGGGCATTCATAAACTGATGGAAGAGGATGCCATGCTGCGCTTCTTCCGCGATGCGCAGACGCAGGAGTTTCTGATCGCAGGGACGGGGCAGCAGCATATTGAAGTGATCGTCGCCAAGCTGAAGAAGCGCTACCACACCGAAGTGGTTTTGAAAGCGCCCAAGGTGCCTTACCGGGAGACGATCCGCGGCAAAGCGGATGTGCAGGGGCGGCACAAGAAGCAGACCGGAGGCCACGGCCAATACGGCGATTGCAAGATCAAGATGGAGCCCATGCCGCGCGGTGGACAGTTCGAATTCGTCAACGATATTTTCGGCGGGGCGATTCCAAAGAACTATATTCCTGCCATCGAAAAGGGAATCAAGGATGCGGCGTCACGCGGGTATCTGGCGGGATTTCCGGTGGTGGATTTCCGCGTGATTCTGTACGACGGTTCGTATCACGATGTGGATTCGAACGACATGTCATTCCAGATGGCGGGCCGCATCGCTTTCAGAAAAGCGATGGAGCAGGCCAAACCTACAATTCTCGAGCCGGTGATGCATGTCGAGATCACGGTGCCGGACGACTTTGCGGGCTCGATCATGGGCGATTTGAACAGCCGGCGGGGACGCATCCAGGGCATGGACAACAAGGGCGGCAACACGGTGGTGAAAGCCGAAGTGCCCATGGCTGAGATGCTCACGTACGGCGTGGACTTGACCTCGATGACGCAAGGGCGCGGCAGCTTCAACATGGAAATGCACCACTACGACACCGTGCCGGGACAGTTGCAGGAGAAGATTATTGAGAAGGCCAAGGCGGCGCGGGGGGATGTTAAGGAAGAGGAAGAGTAGCGGCGACCTGAAGCGGCGGTTCCTTATGATGTGGAAAGCTGTGTTAGTTGTTCTGAGCCTGGCTGCGATTGCGGTCTGCGAGGAACCAGAAAAGGTTACCGTTTGCCAACTGAAAACTGACCCTCCGGCTTTCAACCACAAACTGGTCCAAGTAACCTCGTTCCTCTCTCACGGATTCGAAGACTTCACGCTCCAAGATCCAAGCTGCGGTGCGTGGCCCGACATTTGGCTGGAGTACGGCGGGCAGGCCGCGTCCGGGACAATGTACTGTTGCGGCGTGACGAATGCGCGAACTCGGCCGGAGCAGATAGAGGTCGAGAACATATCGGTTTCGCTCGTGGGGGACGATAATTTCAAGAAGCTTGATAACCTCCTTCAGGCCCCACGCACCTATGCAATGGCGCATGGCGTCATTGCCGGACGCTTCTTTTCTGGCCGGGAGATTGCAGATGGCAGGGGCAAACACTGGGGCGGGTACGGGCACATGGGGTGCTGTAGTCTGCTGGTTATCCAACAAGTTCTCGCGGTGGACCCTCACGACCGTAGTGATTTGGATTACGAGTCATACGCAGACCCACCGGGCTTGGATAAGCTAAAGTGCGGAGGCTATCAATACCTCACTCCGATTCAGCCATATCAAGAGATGCTCGAGAGTCAGAAGGATGCAGAGTCAGGAGCGGCGGGGTGGGCCTTTCTGGACCCACGGAGAGTGGCTGTCGATGGCCTTGCGAAAGTCTTGAAGATCGACCCGAGGTCGATTACGACCATGAAGGAATCGAGAAAATCGCAGGGCAAGATCGTCTACCGATGGCACTCAAAAGGGAAACCGGCATATATGGTTGTTGTTACCCGTCCGTATTGGCTGTCCTTTTACACTCAGAAGGAGAACAAAGTTGCATGGGTTCTGGCAGCCGCCATTGAGGAATGCGGCCAATGAAGGATCGCCACAAACTCCGTCCTTGGTATCGGTTATAACGACCTCAGCCCCTGCGCCTTGGCCAGCCTCGCCTGCCGCTCGACAATTCTCCAGGAATCGCTTGATCGGCAGTCGCAGAACCCTTTTCCCGCTTGACAGGAATGATGTGAGCGATCACGCGATTGCGCTCACGCAGTTCAACCGTCTTTCCTGCTCGAAGCCATGCTTTAAGTCGGCGCGTATCGCGCAGTTGACTTAACGTTATCGATGGCATTCTCATGGACAGTCGAGTCAAGAAAAGATCCCGGCTTTATTTGATATATCGGCTCCTACTCTAAAACATTTAGGGCCGAGTCCTTAAGAATCGCGGCGCTGAGGATTCTTGAACGGTTAGCGGTTGAATCCCACCTGCTTTTCGGCAAACAAATCCGCCTCGTTGCCGTTCTCGCGTCACAAGCGCGCCTCAGGCAAGGGAAATGATTCGTGGTAATATCCGGCCAGTGGCTACCGCGCGAAATCCCAACCTGAATTACAGCCCCGACCGTCTTGTGTCAGCGGCCCCGGTGGAGGACGATTCCTCGTTTGAGCTGAAGCTGCGGCCGCAGCGGCTGGGCGAGTTTATTGGGCAGGCCAAGGTCAAAGAAAATCTGGCCGTGGCGATTGAGGCGGCGCGGTCGCGCGGCGAGGCCATGGATCACGTGCTGCTATACGGGCCTCCGGGGCTGGGCAAGACGACGCTGGCCAACATTATCGCCAATGAGCTGGGCGTACATTTTCAGCCCACGGCGGCGCCGCTGTTGCAGATCAAGGGCGACCTGACCGCGATCATCACCAACATGCAGGACAAGCAAGTCCTGTTCATCGATGAGATTCACCGCCTGCAGCCGGTGCTGGAAGAGCTGCTGTATTCGGCGCTGGAAGATTACAAGCTCGACATTATTATTGGGCAGGGACCTTCGGCGCGCACGCACACGCTGGAAGTGAAGCCGTTTACGTTTGTGGGCGCAACCACGCGGGCCGGATTGATTTCTGCCCCCCTGCGCTCACGCTTCGGAATCGTGCTGCGGCTGGAGTTTTATACTCCGGAAGATTTGCGCGTGATCGTGGAGCGCTCCGCGGAAATTCTGGGAGTGGAAGTCGACGACGCGGGCGCGATCGAGATTGCCAGCCGGTCGCGCGGGACTCCGCGAATCGCCAACCGGCTGCTCCGCCGCGTGCGGGACTATGCCCAGGTGCGTGGTGCGGGCAAGATCGATTTACCCACGGCGCAGGCTGCGTTGCAGATGCTGGAAGTGGATAAATACGGCTTCGATGAAGTCGACCGCAAGCTGCTGTTGACGATTATCGAAAAATATCAGGGCGGCCCGGTGGGCTTGAATACGCTGGCCGCAGTCCTGGCCGAAGAGCCGGACGCGATCGAAGAAATTTACGAGCCGTTCCTGATGCAGATCGGTTTCTTGAACCGCACCCCGCGCGGTCGCGTGGCGACGCAGCTGGCGTACGAACATTTCGGAATCGTGCCCAGTCGCCGGCAGAGTTCTTTGTTCTAGAAGTTGTTGTTCTACAATGGGACATCGATGGTTAGGAGCGACATGAAGCATCTGCGACAAGTTACCGCGATCATTGAGCGCGAAGGTGATGGCTACGTCGCTTTGTGTCCAGAGGTTGACGTTGCCAGCCAGAGCGACACAATCGAATCCGCTCGTAATAATCTGCAGGAGGCGGTGGAACTGTTCTTTGAGACCGCAGGCCCGGCTGAAATCGAACGGCGCGGTCATTCCGAACTGTTTGTAACCCGGCTTGAGGTCGAGGTTGGGTAGGTTACGTGTGCTGTCCGGTCGCGAGGTTTGCGCCATTCTTGCGCGCAATGGATTCTCTGAAGTGCGGCGCAGAGGCAGCTATGTGGTCATGGCAAGAAGCGAACCGAGAATTCAACCGTCACTGTTCCGGTTCCTGACTACTATGAGCTTCGGGTCGGAACTTTGACTTCGATTATTCGGCAGTCGGCCTTGCCAAGATCATTTTTCGAAAGCTAGGCGCGCTCCCATCGCAATTCTTAACTCGGGCCCAACCCCTTGCCCATTCCTGTTCGGGAAACCTTAGAACAACGCTTTCTTGTTTTGCGCGAGGCACTCTTGGTGTATGTTGCTTGATTCCTCTCGATAGGTGAGCGGAGAGAGGTGAGGCTGCTTTGCGTTCGGGCCAGGCTCGAAGCTGTTCATTCAAAAAAATCATGATGAGGCTCCTGCTCGCGGGCGCGATTGCGCTGCTTGCGCTCGTAGCAACTGCTTGGGGCGCGCCATCTCCACAGGCTGCGGCCGTCGTGCCGAATTCCATATCAGCGGCACAGAACCCCACTTCGCCGCCACCGAATGCAACGGGTCAAGATCAGCAGACAACGCCGCAGAACCCTCCTCCTCCGGCCCAATCGCTGGAACCGGCCATAAGCAAACCGGTGCGGCCAACGCCGGCGCTCGCGCCGCCAGCCCTTACCATTCCCCGCCTTACCCGCGCTCCCGCCCTCGAAGACTTCCTGGGAATGAAGCCGCAGAGCGAGGTAGCGCTGCAGATGGCCAAAGTTACGGGCTTCGTGCAGCGGAACCCGCACGACGGAGAAAAAGTTTCGGAAGAGACGGAAGCCTACCTGGGATACGACCAGAAGAACCTCTACCTCGTGTTCGTGTGTTTCGACGATCCCAAGAAAGTGCGCGCGCGGATGTCGATTCGCGAAGACATCTATGACGATGACCAGGTCGCGGTCATGTTAGATACCTTCCATGACCGGCGGCGGGCCTTCGAGTTTCAGACCACGCCGCTGGGCGTGCAGTGGGATGCCATCTACACCGAGGCCTCACGTGCCGAGGTCGGCGGCAACTGGGATGTCTCCTGGGATGCGGTTTGGAATTCGCGGGGCAAGGTGACCAGCCGCGGTTTTGTAGTGTGGATGGCGATTCCCTTCAAGAGCCTGCGCTTTCCAGCCACCAAAGATCAGGAATGGGGAATCATTCTCTATCGCGGAATCACTCGCAAAAATGAGGAAGCATTCTGGCCGCAGGTCTCCTACAAAATAGCGGGGCGGCTGGGACAGGCGGGGACTCTTTATGGGCTGGAGGGTATCTCGCCTGGCCGCGACATTGAGCTGATTCCTTATGGAATCATGCGCGGCTTCCGCGCGCTCGACCAGCGCGACCCCTACAATCCGTACTTTCAAAATGCGACCGCGCAGGGGCAAGCTGGCCTGGATGCGAAGTTGGTGATCCATGACCACTTTGTGTTGGATCTCACTGCGAATCCGGACTTCAGCCAGGTGGAGTCCGAAGATCCGCAGATTACGGTGAACCAGCGCTTCGAAGTTTATTTTCCGGAAAAGCGCCCGTTTTTTCTGGAGAACGAAGATTATTTCCGCACGCCCATCGACTTATTCTTTACTCGCAACATTCAAGACCCCTCGGCGGGAATCCGCTTAACCGGGAAAGAAGGCCCGTATTCCGTGGGGTTGATGGCCAGCGATGACCGGGCTCCCGGTCTGGCCGTGCCCAGTTTCTGTCCCGTCTCCGAGACGTTTCCCATTTGTTCGGACAATCTCTCCGGCATTCGCTCGTACTTCACCATTGCCCGGGTGAGCCGTGACATCTTTAAGCAGTCCAGTATCGGCGCGGTCTATACCGATTGGGAGTGTCCCACGACCGGCGAGTTTAACCGCGTCGGCGGAGTCGACACGCGGCTGCGCTTCAACGCCAATTGGATCGTGGAAGGCCAGGCAGTGACGAGCTCGAGCAACCTGCAGGGACTGAACGCATATTTTTCCTCGACCGGCGCGCTTGAAACAACCTGCGAGTACAACCTGTTCCCGTTTAGCTCGGGCAATTTTGGCAACGGCAATCACTATGGCGGTCCGGCCGACAAGGTCGAAGTCCGCCGCAACGGCCTGCATTTCAATTACGTCGGCACTTACCAGGATGTCAGTCCTGGCTTCGTCACCATGCCGGGATTCGTGAACCGCTCCGACATTCGCGAAATGTACAACCTTCTCTATTACCGCTTCCGCCCGAAGAAAGGCTGGATTTTGGCTTGGGGCCCCTCATTCAGGCAGCGCTATGACTTCGATCACGAAGGCAACCGGCTGGATACTTTCTATGACCCCTATCTCAGGATCGAAGGGCGGGGACAAACGCACATTTGGCTGAGCCCTTATGAAGAGCTCCGCGAGCGGCTAAGGCCACAGGATTTCACCTTCATCGGTCTGCCGGGCGTAACCCACAATCAGGATTACCACGAACATCTCAGCCAGGCCATTTTTCAAACCGGCTACTTTCGCAAGGCTACCGTGGGGGCGACTTATTCCTTCGGAGATGGACCGAATTTCGTGCCTGCGGCGAACGCTCTGCCGCAGTTTCTTCTGTCGCGGTCGGATTCGGCGTCGGTGTCGCTGTCTTTTCGTCCGCTCACGCCGCTAAAGATTGAAAATACGTATTTGTTTTCCCGTTTGCGCGCCACCGATAGCACCTACCTGGAAACCCTGGCCCAGATACCCGGCATCGGCAAAGGCATTTTCAATGATCACATTGTGCGCAGCAAATGGAATTGGCAGTTCACGCCGCAACTCTCGCTGCGCCTGATCATGCAATACAACTCGTTGCTGGCGAATACGCCGGGCAACACGGTTTACCCGTATACCTACTTGCCGACGGAGAAGGAATTCAACGCCGATTTCCTGCTCACCTACCTGATCCACCCAGGCACGGCAGTTTATGTCGGCTATAACAGTGACGTGCAGAACCTTGACCACGAGTTGATGCAAGACCCCGCCGGCCTAGCCGGGCTGTACACCGCCAAGGGTCTTATGAACGACAGCCGGCAGTTCTTCGTGAAAGTGTCGTATCAGTTCCGCTTCTAGCAGCCGGAAGGTAGATATCAGGGGGGACGGGGCCCGTGGTTTTGCACAGGGACCGTGTGACCGCTGATGCTGCAAATCTCCGACTCAAATCATATTCTTGTCATTCCGAATCGGGCTGAAAGCCCGGTGAGAGCCTGCCCTGAGCCTGCCGAAGGGAACCTGCTGTGCGTCCGGAGCGCCGATGCCGCGTGAGAATCTTTTCCCCAACTCAAGCTCCTGTGAGATTAATTCAGCCCTCCCCTTGGGCCTCGGCCCATAATGACGCCGTTCGTCCGCCGGAATCGCGATCTGAAAGGTCTACCAATGAAAACAACTCTCGTCGCCTTTGCCTTTGCGCTGCTCTCGCTGTCGGCTCTGGCACAGAACGGCCAAGAGCCAACGCCACCGTCCTACTGCAAGCCCTGCCTGTTCTATGGCGGCGACTTCGATCCGAACGGGCCATTCCCGAACGCACTGTTGAACCAAGACACTACTGAGCAAGCCGCCACGATGTACGTCCCCTTTGCCGTCCCACCAAATCAGACGTGGACGGTTGCTGGCTTCTTCTCCAACAACATGTCGGGGGGAGTTCCAAGCCTTTATCCTCCACAGATTGAGTGGTCGATCTCTACGGGGATCAGTCAAGGCGACGGAGGAACCGTGATTGCCTCCGGCATAGCTTATGCAAAGCTCACCCCTACAGGGCGAAGCTGGAACGGGCTGAATGAGTACACCGCGCTTGGGCGACTCAGCGCTGACGAACTAGTCACGCTGACACCGGGACATTACTGGATGACCGCAGTGCCAGTCTGCTTTGAGGACGAGGACAGGTCCTCGTTCGTCATTTCCGATGTTGAGGATGTGCCAGCGCCACACGCCGTAGGGTTTGAATCGACGGACGAGTCGTATTGGTATGCACCTTGGGACGGTTGGGTCTATTCCGAGACCGGCGGGACGAACGGGCTGTGTTCCATAGCGGGAAACGGCGGAGGCTGCGACAAGTTTTCAGCGGGACTGATAGGAACGGCGACGCTCAACAACTGAGCGGTAAGTCAACTCGAATCTAAGACATAACCGAAAGCCGTTCCCGTTTGCTGAATCCCGCGCCCTTCCGGTAGAATCTAAGGACTCGAATCGAGGTCTGAAGCCATGAAAGCAGCCATTCATCCCGCTTATAACGAAGTGCGCGTGCATTGCGCGTGCGGCAACGCGTTTGTTACCCGCTCCACCCATAAGGGAGACATCAGCGTTGAAATCTGCTCCGCCTGCCATCCCTTCTTCACCGGCAAGCAGAAGCTCATGGATACCGCCGGCCGCGTGGAGCGCTTCCGCCGCAAGTACGCCAAGAATACGCCCGCACCCGCCGACGCGGCCAAGGCGTCGAAGAACTAACCTCTCGCAACGGTACGCGGAGAGCCTCGAAATCCGGCCCTCGCTTCGGCGAGGGCTTTCGTTTTGCATGTCGCGCTCCAGCCGAAATGTGGTAGATTCGGATGCTGCAGGAGGGTCGTGTTTATGCCCGGGCTCCCTCGATCCCGTAAAACCACCAGCCTTTCCCAGCCAATCCATAACCAACTCAACATGTATGCCTTTGCCGCCAGCGCTGCAGGAGTGGGAATGCTGGCTATGGCCTTACCCGCCGATGGGGAAGTTGTCTACACGGCGGACAACCAAGATCCCACAAGGCTTCGAGAGGTTTGTGTTCCTCGATCTGAACCACGACGGAATCAACGATTTTACTTTCTCGAACTTTATGACCGCAAGCAGCTCGCGGGTATTCCTATGGGTCAAAGACGGACACCCCGGCAACGCGATCTCTTCCACTGGTGCTGGCTCTTCTGTTGCCTTTGCTTCCGCCTTGCCGGCAGGTAAGGTGATCGGTCCCAACGGAAAGTTCGTGAAGGGGGATCAAAGGCAGATGGACAATAATGATGGCCCTGGCCCCAAGTGCGAGGGGCCGTGGATTCAGGCTCGCGAACTATATTTGGGCCTGGAATTCGTTATTAAAGGCGAGATCCACTTTGGCTGGGCGCGCCTGAACGTCAACTGCGGCCCGGAACGAGTCAACAAGGCCAGGCTCACCGGCTATGCTTATGAGACCGTCGCGAACAAGGCCATTCTTGCCGGCGACATGGGGCCAGACGCGAGCGCCGACGATCCGGGCACACTCGGCAACCTGGCGCGCGGCGCGGCTGCGATCTTCGGCGGGCGTGACCAGCAGACAACGGGCCGAATTCACTAACTCTCGCCGCAATTCTGCCCCTCGACGGGAGCTTTGTTTTGTGCTCCCAAGTAGAATAGAGCTGTGAGAAAAATGTGGGATGGCTCCGGGTCGTGTGGGGCGGCCTCTGTCCGCCAGGCAGCGTCGCTGCAGCCAGTTCCCGCGACCCTTTCGATCGGCAACATCGCGATCGCTCCCGCCACGGTCCTCGCTCCCATGGCCGGCGTCACCGATACGGTGTTCCGGCGTTTCATCCGCAAGCTCGGCGGCTGCGGCCTCATCATGACCGAGTTCACCTCGGCCGACGGCGTGCTCCGCAAGAAGGACCAGAAGGCTAAGCGCTATCTCCATTTCTACGAAGACGAGCATCCCATCTCGGCGCAGCTCTTCGGCAGCGATCCGCAAGTGATGGCCGAGGCCGCTCGCATGGTCGAAGGCCTCGGCTTCGATTTCGTGGACTTGAACCTCGGCTGCCCGGCAAAGAAGGTCGTCAAGTGCAACGGAGGCTCCGGCCTGCTGCGCGATCTTCCCGCCATCGGCCGCATCTTCGAAGCCGTGCGCGCCGCGGTCAAAGTTCCCTTCACCGTGAAGTTTCGCGCCGGATGGAGCGACGACGAAATCGTCTGCGTAGAACTGGCGCGCATGGCGGAAGCCTGCGGCCTGGCGGCGGTCGCATTGCACGCGCGCACCCGGGAGCAGGGCTATAGCGGAAACGCCCGCTGGGAGTGGATCGCCGCGATAAAAGATGCCGTGAAGATTCCGGTCATCGGCAACGGCGACATCCGCACGCCCGAGGATGCCTGCGCCATGGTCACGCAAACCGGCTGCGACGCAGTGATGATCGGCCGCACCGCGCCCTCGAACCCGTGGATCTTTAGACAGATCCAGCAGTACTGCGCGGCGATGGAGAATATGCGCCTGAATGTGCTTCAGGAAGGGAGGGATCGGGAAGGGCACGACTTCAGTCGTGCCGATCAGCGGGCGCCATGGAATCCGGCTTTAGCCGCCGAGGGTTCCTTTTCCGGTAGGCCCTCAGGGGCTGAAGCCCCCGACATTTCGGGCGAGCGAAACGGCACGGCTGAAGCCGTGCCCTTCCCGATCCGTCCGACAACCGGCAATTCGGTTCGCCTTTACGACGAGCCCAGCGAACTCGACCGCTACCAGATGATCCGCACCTACTTCCAGATGCTGATCGAAGAAGAACTTCCCGACGCCGTCGGCAAGATGAAGCAGTTCGCCTCCTGGTTCACCCACGGCGTTCCGGGCGGGGCCGGACTGCGCAAGGCGATTTACGAGTCGAAAAGCGCAGTGGAGATTCTTGAGCGAGTGGAAGAATTTTTCGAAGCTAGATTGTGTCTAGCCGCCTCGCTGGGCAGCAGCCAATAATTCCAGGATGGGTGTATCCTTTCCGCATGAGCTTGGAAGATGCACGCGAGCACCTTGATCTTGCGGTAGAGCAGTGGGAGCGCGCGTGCAACGACGCTTGGGAGCCATCCGACGCCGCTTCGTGCGTAACGGAACGCGTTCTACGCTTACGAAAACCTAATCGTGGCGGTTGCGGAGGCCACGGGGTCTGTTTGGAAGAAGAGACATGACAAGAAGGCGGAGCTGGCCCGAGAGCTCTTCGAGAAGAAACTTTTGTCAAAGGATCTGCACGATGAGATGCTGAGGCTTAACACTCTCAGGAAAGACGTTTCGTATGGTGAGGAGGGTTTCGAACTTAGAGATGAGGATCTCGAGGACCCAGTCTCAGAACTGGAGTCTATGCTGGACGAAATTGAGTCGATCATAGCGAAACTGGAAGAGGAGGCCGAAGGATGAGTAGTCCTGGCATACGGGACGCGTCCCAATGGGAGGAAGTCGTCAGTAAGCTACGCGCCCGATACGGCGACGGGATCTCTGTTGTTTTGGTTGGTTCTGTTGCTAGGGGGCGATCTACTGAAGAGAGCGACATCGATTTTCTCGTGATCGGGGACCGGCACCTTGAAGCGGCTTTCAACTTGCCCAGATGTCATGTGCAAGCGTCTAGCGAAACCGACTTCATACGAAACCTCGCGCTCGGTGAGGATTTTGAGGCATGGAGCGTGCGCTTCGGCTTGCCTCTCTACGATAGCGGGCCTTGGGCAAGAGTTGTGCGATCCGCTGAGGCGTCTGTTTGGCCTAGATGGCAGGCGAAGATTCCGCATGCCGCGCGGCGGCTCTTTATGGCCAGTGCTCTACTTAAGATGGGGGACGCCGATGCCGCGACCGAGGAAACGGTCTATGCACTTTGTCATGTTGCGCGCGCATTACTGCTTAGGGCCGGCATCTTCCCTTTGTCGAGGCCAGAACTGGCGGAACAGGTCGAAGCCCTCGGATATTCACGTCTGGCTCAGCTGCATGAGGAGCTTCGTCGTCCAAACGGCGCACCGGTAAGTAGAGTTCGATTGGCCCAGCGATATTCGAAAAAGCTTTTGTTGCATCTTGATCGCGGGGCTTATGCTCAGTGTTCGAAGGAGTATCGCGAGCGAAAGCGAGCGAAGGCGCATCGGCGTCACTAGATTCCCCGCGCCACCATCTTCCCCACGTCATCCTTCTCTACATAAGCCAAGGCGTTCTTGGATCATGCGTAAATACCGTCAGCCACTTCCCCGCAATCGCCTTCGCGTAGTACTGCTTTTTGCTCTCGATGGTCTGCATGCGCGTAGAGTTCGAAGCCCAAGCCGCAGTTGTGCCGCCGGGCTACTTGATCTGATCGAGAATCGATCCCACAATCCCTCCCACCACACCTCCCTGCACGGTCCCCCGGTTCGTCTCATGCGGCATGTATTCGTAGAGCGCGTGCGCGAGCTTGGAGATGGGAAGGGTTTGCAGCCAGATTCTTCCGGGGCCGGTGAGCGCGGCCAGAAAGATGCCGTCGCCGCCGAAAATTAAATTCTTGATGCCCGGGACGGTCGTGATATTAAACGACACGCTGGATTGAAACGCTCCGACATGGCCGGGATGCACGCGCAGAGTTTCGCCCGGCTGGAGATCTCGCATCACCAGTTCGCCGGAGAGTTCGAGCCAGAATGTGCCCTGTCCGGAGACATGCTGCAGCACGAATCCGCTACCGCCGAAAATTCCAGCACCCAGAGATTGCTGGAAGCCGACGCCGATCTGAATCTGCGGAGTCGCGCACAGAAAGCCGTGCCGGTGAATCATATATTCGTGTCCCGGCGAAACTTCCACGGGCACAATGTGCCCCGGCAGCTTGGTGGCGAAAGCGAGTTCGCTCGCGGCGCCAACGGCGCGATACTCGGTCATGAAGGTCGATCCGCCGCCGGCCACGCGCTTCAGCACGCCGAACAGCCCTCCGCCGCCGCCAAACTGCGTGTGCGTCGTCATTTGAATGGAGCTTCCCATCCAGGAGAGTTCTCCGGCTTCGGAGATGATGGATTCGTTGGGCTCGAGCGCGAACTCGAGTACTGGCATGGTGGTACCGGTGATGCGGGCTTGCATGGGAAAACCTCGTCAGAAGTATACAATCCCCTCTGGACTTGGCTGCTACGCGGTTGACTCTGAGTGTTCTGGACTTAGGACACTGTACTTAAATCCTGTTGTATTCCTACCCCTCGCTGTGAAAACATTGGATTATTAGATTCTTCCAAAGTTTCTGACCCAGATCCACCAGGGACCTCTTCGCCGGAACTCATGAATAGCATTGCCACCAGTATCGTTATCATTCCGGGCGTTGTGGCTTTGCTGCTGTGCCTGCTGTTCACTTATCTCTACCAGCAAAGCAGGCAAGCCTACTTCCGCGCCTGGCAAGTGGCGTGGGCGTGCTACGCGATCCACTATGCGCTGGATGCATTCCGCTTTTTCCGGCCGCCGGCTTCAGCCGCGTTCTTTCTTAGTTCTTTATTCTCGGTCGCGATGGCGATGTGCATCTTCGTTTCCACGCGCCTGATGCGCGGCTCCTTCCGCTTCCACTGGTATGACGGAGCCTTGGCCTTAGCCGGAACCACGACGGCCGGTCTGGACCTGTATTTCTATCTGCTGGCTCACGGCGCGCGGCCCGGGGAACGCCCCCTGAGTCTCACGATAATTTTCTTGAGCGCCATTTTGCTTTATTCTTCGGCGGCTTTTTACCTGCACGCCCACCGCAAGGGTTCGGTCGCTTTCCAGTTGCTGGCTTTTGCGCTGGCTCTGTGGGGCATCATGCTGGCCTCGATTCAGTCCAGCAATCCGTGGGTGGAGATGTTTGGCAGCGTCGGTCACGTCCTCGGCCCGGTGCCGCAGATGCTGCTGGGCATCGCCATGGTGATGGTGTTGTTTGAGAACGAGCGCAACGCGGTGCAGGAAAATACGCTCGCGCTCTCCACCTTGGGTGCGGATCCGCGGCGGCTGCTCTCCGCCGCCGATTTGGCGCCGAGCATGCAAGCGGCACTGGAGCGGCTCACCGGCGCTTTGTCCGCGCGCCGGGCGGTCATCTACATCGCGCAGCGCTGGCGCGACCTGCTGCCTTCGGTGGAGCGAGGATTTTCTCCGCAGTTCCTCGACGGCTTAACGCAGAGTGGCGCGGGAGAATACCTCTGCGACCTAGCCTACCGGCACAGCGGAATCTTCATTCTGCACGACGTGGCTCAGATGACCGAGCCGCCGCTGCCGATGGCGTCGACCGGCACTTTCGCCGATCTCAAGCGCGTTCTCCAGGAAGCGGAGATCCGTAACTTGACCGCCGTGAGCCTGCAGACCCGCGAACATGCCTTCGGCGTGATGCTCTTTCCTCATGCCCAGCGCCGGGCTTTCGGTACTTCCGGTCCGCGGCTGATGGTCGGGCTCGCATTGCAACTCGGACTCACCATCGACAATTATGTGATCACGCACGACGCTCATCGCCGCACCCAGGAGTACGAACTTCTCACCGAGATCGGGCAGGCCATCAGTTCGCGCCTGGATCAGGATGAAGTGCTGCGCACCATCCACACCGAGCTGGGACAGATTTTCAACACCAGCACTTTCTACATCGCATTCCAGGAAGGAGATGAAATCCGCTTCGAGCTGGAAGTGGAGGACGACCGCATTCTGCCCAAGCGCTCCCGCAAGCTGAAGAATGCATTCACCGAGTACGTAATCCGGACGGGACAGCCGTTGCTAATACGTTCCGACCTGGAGAAGACGCGCGCCCGCCTGGGCATCACCTACCGGCCGGACCATCCCGCCAAGTGCATGTGTGCAGCGCCGATTTTGCTGGGGAACAAACCGTCGGGTGTGATGGTCGCGATGAGCACAGAAAGAGAGTTTCTGTTCGAACAGCGCGACCTTGACGTGCTGGTGACCGCTGCCGGGCAAGTATCGGTCGCGGTAGAGAATGCGCGGCTGTTCGCGGAAGAGCAACGCCGTTCGCGGCAACTGGCGTTCCTTAACAATATTTCGCGTACCGCCATCTCGAGTGACGATCCCGTGCACATGCTGGGGCAGATCGTTGGAGAAATTCAAAAGAACTTCAGCTTCGATCACATTGGCATCGGCTTGCTCGATTACGGCACTAAGGAAATAGAAATCAAAGCCGAAGCCGGCGCGACGGCCCATGCCATGGGCAAGCGCATTCCGCTGGGCATCGGCATCCTCGGCCGGGTGGCGCGCACCGGCGAACGGGCGTTGGTGCAAAACGGCGCCGAAGGCCAGATGGGCGCGATTCTGCCGGAGTCGCGGTCCGTGCTGTGCATTCCGATCACCTATGGCGAGACCCTGCTCGGCGCGCTCAACATCGAAAGCCGCGACGAGAGCGCGTTTTTCCCGCAGGACGTTCTCATTCTCAACACCCTGGCGGACCTGCTGGCCACCGCTCTGCACAACGCCTTCGTCTTTCAGAAGCTGCAACAGCAATCCATCACCGACGGCCTTACGGGGATCAAAACGCGGCGTTTTTTCTGGGAGGCGCTGTCGGCGGAGTGGAAGCGCGCCTCCCGCTCCGGACGCCCGTTCTCCGTGGTGCTGATCGATCTCGACAAGTTCAAGGAAGTGAATGACACCATGGGCCACTTCGAAGGCGACTTGGTGCTCGCCCGCGTAGGGCGGCTGCTCGAGCAAAAGTCGCGGCAATCGAACGTGGTCGCGCGCTACGGCGGAGACGAGTTCATCATCCTCATGCCTGAAACCGGGCGCGAGCAGGCCGAGGTGCTGGCCGAACGCTTGCGGCAGTGGATTTCCACCGATGCCATGCTGAGCGAACACCACATCACCGGCAGCTTCGGCGTGGCCAGTTTCCCCACTCACGGTTTCTCCATTGAAGACATCATTCGCGTGGCCGATGCCGGCATGTATGTTTCGAAGCGTTCCGGCGGCAATCGCGTCTCCGCGGCCGAAGAATTCGCCGCGGGCGAGGAGTTCGCTCCTCAGCGCCAGCAGATTTCTTCCTACATCGAAGGCTTTCTGCAGCGCGAACACAACGGTCCGGAGCATCTGGAAGAACTGGCTTCGATGCTGGTGAAGCTGTGCGGCGGCGAAGAAGAGTGCAACGTTCCGCTGCTCAAGGAGTCGATCGAAGTCCTCAGCCGGGCCGCGGAATCTCGCGAGCTGCGCACCTCCGGCCACGGTGACCTGGTGGCACGCTACACGGAAGTTTTGGCGCGGGCGCTCCATTTGGCTCCGGAAGAAACCAGCGATCTGGTCTATGCCGCGCGCATCCACGACGTAGGCAAGATTTTTGTGCCGGAGCGCATCCTGAATAAACCGGGTCCGCTTACCGACGACGAATTTTTCCTGGTGCGCATGCACGCCCGCGTGGGCGCAGAGATTGCCGCCGTCCTGCCGCACAGCGCCATGATGCGCCAGGCCATCGAGCATCATCACCAGCGCTTCGATGGCACCGGCTATCCCGATGGAGCGAAGGGTGAGCAGATTCCCTTGTGGGCGCGCATCATTTCCCTCGCTGACGCCTATGCCAACATGCTGACCGAGCAATCGATCGGAGCGGCACGCACTCCCGAGCAAGCGCTCGATGAGCTATCGAAGATGAGCGGCACTGGTTTCGACGGAATGCTGGTGCGGCTGCTATTGCGGGAGCTGAAGTCGGAACGGGCTTCATCGGCAAAGGATAGTTTCTAGGGAGCGCGACTCAAGTGACACTTATCCACTTATAGGGGTAGTGGGCCAGCTTTAGCATGTCAATAAAATAGTACGGGAAGGCGCGTAAAATCTGTGGATTTCTAGGGTAAGCCGAGTTTTTTCTTGATTTCAGCCTTCGCAATTTCGGCTATTACGGCAATGGCCACGCCGGGGAGTCCTGCCACGCGGGCTTTCGTGCTTTCCCAGACACTCGTATCCTTTACGTTATCTAAGAACTCATGGCCTTCCCACGTTAACTTGGAAATCCCAGGTACGCCTAATCCCACCTTCCCTTTAATGAAACCAGCTTCGATGAGCATGGTCAGATGGTAATAGACTTCTTCACGCGAATGATTTGTAATGCCAAAGTCTTCGGGTTTTGTTGGGGTAAGGCATCTTGTTCCGTCGAACCGTGGACCGTCTGCTATGGCGATCAAGAGTTCACGAACTAGGTCCATGTCTCGGTTCATCTCGATACTTTCGCATTTGTAAAGTTCTTGCACGGAGCACACTCCTGTACTACTATTGGGTTGCGCTCCTTCGCACAATTCCGATAGTTCTAAAGCACCCTGACTACGAATCGGGGCGCTTTAGTCTTGGAGTGATTTCCCGCCGATTATACTCCGCATATGTGAGATAATTCGCGCCTTCCCCTAGGGCCTTCAACAAAATTAAAAACGAAACGAGGTTTACTCATGGCGAAGGCGTCAAGATGGCTGAAGCTAGATCAGCAAGCTAAAGTGCGCGTCCGTGTTGGCAGCAAGAAAAATGTCGAGATCAGAATCATTCTTCCCGCGAGACGCATTAAAAAACAATTGGAGAGTTTGCAACCGTGACAGATGCTGACATTTTAGAGCGGTTTTTGGAGGAGATCGAAAACGGTATTAAGGCAATGCGTCACGAGCAGCCTCACCCGAACCAAGAAAGAATAGACCGTTGGACTGCGTTAGCGGTTAGGGTTAGAGAGGATATTGCACGCGAGAAACAAGCCTAACGGCTTCGATCTGCCTTTTTCCATCGAGCTTTCGCCGCTTTGGCAGCGATCTTGGAACGCTCCGCCTTGGTCATGGTCTTAAGGCGGCGCTTACCGCCAATCTGACCGCCCTTGCGTCCGATAGCGGCCATGTACTCAGAGATATTCGCTGGCATGGCGCTTCCAGTCACCTTGGGGACTTCGGGTTCTGGCGGGGGAATGTGGCCTGTGGAGACAGCGACGGTCCATGCGGCGAGTTGGTTTGGATCACGCGGACGTTTTCCCTTGCCGATCATGGCTCCATGATGCCACAGTCGGGATGCTAAAGCGAGGCTGTGGAAATTGAAACTGGTCCACTACCCTTATAGGTGCTCGCTAGTAATTCAATAAGTACTCTGATAACATTCCGGCGAAGTCTATGTTGCCGAATTTCAAGGCTCTCTTCGACGACGATAACTTTACGATCCAAAGCGGCGTGATTCCCGCTCGAGCTCGCATATCGGGTGCTGGTCTCGGCTCGAGATTTGCATGGTGCTACTCCCCGTCTCTTAAGTTCGCTCACCGAGTCCTGGGGGCTACCGCAGAGTTTCCCATGCGACTTAAGTCCTCTTCCGAATTAACTTGCTTTTGGGATACTCACGAGATCGAAATCTTCAACCCGGAATATGCTTCCTCAGAATTCATCAGCATTGGCCTGAAACCGTCTCCACAGTTAACAGCAGAATTCCCGCATCAAGTTCTGGGGCCTTCGTATGGCGTTCTGCTACTCGACGACTGGCCGGAGCCGTTCAAGCGCTCTGTGCAGGAGGACCTCGACGTCATTCAGGGCTTCGTCGAGCCGTTCCGTTCTGGAACAACCCCAGGCTTTGAATCCAGGACGCTCGCTAGGCTAGCCAAAGAGGATCTCGACCTGAAGCTGCTCTGGTCCTCGCGAAAATACGGACCGCCCGGGCAGTCCACCCTCGCACATTACGCCAACATTCTCGCCGCCGCCCCGGCCTCGGCCAACTGTATCAATGTGACTGTGAATACTAAGGACCAATCCAATAATCCCGTTTCGGGTTGCCAGGTCTCTTACGTCAAATCTATCAAGCATGGCAAATCCCAGTTTTACAAATCCTTTTCTTGCTTTAGTACCCCGACTTCCGAATGTATGTACGCAGGTAATTACGATATGTGGGCCGAAAAAGCCGGTGCAAGCGGCCCACACCGGGGTGTAAATGTCGCAAGTGCCACTCCCAACCAATTTGTCGACCTGCGAGCACCTTAATTCAATGGCAATTCCACAACAGTTAACCATTGAACTGATCTTCGACACGGCCGCCACCTTTATGGGCATCGCAAGCGGTGGTCTTAAGGAAATTGCCCCACCGGAGATGCCGAAAACGTGGACCCTGCTCGGCACCATCACAGCAGCTGGGGCGTTCCTATCAGCTAAGTTACTCATCGGCTCATATGGAATCGAGATCTCCCAGCGAGTCTGGTTCGGTTTTTCAATTGCGTTCATGTGGCTAGCCGTTATCTGCTGTATCGTTTATGTTCTCACTCGTTCGGAGCGCACTATTGTCTACGAGGGAGAAACCAAGCTGGCCGGTTCCAAGGACGAGTACCTCGATGATGTCAAAAACGATCAGCAGAATAACGAGAAGAACCGCGACGAACTCCTCCGCGATGCAACTGGGGACGTTGGCGACGTGTGGACCCCGCACGCCCTGAGCAAGTCCCGCCGCATCCTTGGAATCGAGTACACCATTCTTATCGCGCTGCTTGCCTTTGGCGCCTACCTCGGCGTCGAAGCCTATAATACGCAGAAACCGGTCCTTACCTTTGCCGAAAGAACCTCCAAGCTGAAGGACGTGCACTTCGAACTCAACGGAGGCGACCTCAGTACCGATGCGGCCAACATCCTCGACGAGAACGCTCAAATCCTGAAAGACGTTTTCAAGAATTTCAGCAATGCGACCGTGATTTTGGAGGGATATTGCGATGACCGCGGCAGCGACCAGTACAACTTTGCTCTGGGTTACAAACGCGCCGAGGCCGCGAGGGCGGCGCTCATCGCTGCGCAGATTGCCAAGGAGAAGTTGACGGTGTCCAGCCATGGTAAGAGGGAATCTACTTGCCAACCAAATGACGAGAGATGTCGGCAGGAGAATCGGCGCGTACACTTGACGGCAATTCAGAATTGATCGGTAGCGAGTGAAGTCATCTCCCACCCATGGAGCGCCACGTCCCGACCTATACCCTGCTCGGCGGCCAAAGCGGGCCTTGGAAAACTTCAAGCGCTCTGGAAGCCGCGATCCGCGCAAAACCAACATCCCCCCCACTTGCAACTGCAACCCATAAACTTGCACACTGGTTCGATGCCAGTCTCCCTCTCCCTCTCCCTCTCAAACAAAGTAGCCCTAATCACGGGCGGCTCGCGCGGCATCGGAGCAGCCACGGTGCGCATGTTCGCCGCGGCGGGCGCGAAGGTCGTCTTCAGTTATCAGAAGGCGCGCTCACAAGCCGAGGCTCTCGCCAAAGAATGTGGCACCGCCAACAGCCGCGCCGTAGCCAGCAACCTCACCAGCGCGGAGTCCGCTCGCGTCCTGGTAGCCGAGGCGGTCAAGCACTTCGGGCGCATCGACATTCTCGTCGCCAATCACGGCGTGTGGCCCGCCGAAGACGTTGCCATCGAGAGCATGACCGATGAGCAATGGCGCTCCACTCTTTCCATTAACCTGGATGCGGTTTTCGGTCTGGTCAAATACACGGTTGCGCAGATGAAATCGCAACCGCGAAACGGCTCAGCCGCGGGACACATCGTGCTCATCAGCTCCACCAGCGGCCAGCGCGGCGAGGCGTTCCATTGCGACTACTCCGCCAGCAAGGGTGCGCTGATCAGCATGACGAAGAGCTTATCCACCGAATTGGCTTCGGCGGGAATTTATGTCAACTCGGTTGCGCCCGGCTGGGTGGATACCGACATGTCCAAACCCGCGCTGGATGACCCGGGGAGCGGGGAAGAAATTCGGCGCACCATCCCCTTAGGCCGCGCCGGCACGCCTGAGGAGATTGCCGCCCCAGTGCTGTTTTTGTGTACGGAATACGCCAGCTTCATCACCGGCGAGGTCTTCAACGTAAATGGCGGAGCGGTGCTGGTGGGATAGCCGCTTGGGCGCGAAATTCCGTCCCAGCGTGACTCCACGCGCTTTTTCTGCATCCAACTTGTTGCCGAAACCTGTTGCCGAAAACCAGGGCGCGGAGGTCCGCACTGTGCGCCGCAGTCCGCAATTCTGCCGCAAGCAGCTACAATTCCTGTTCAGGCTTCACTACTACCGGTTGGCATGAAACATTTATTTCTCATAGTTGCGCTGCCGTTTACGCTGGCTATGTGTCTCTACGGCACGCGTTCAGTCTCGGCCCAGGCTGCCGCGCCGTCTCCTGCGCAGTCCGCCACAAGCCCGTCCTCGCTCCCCGGGGCTGCCGCAACTATTCCGGGAAACGATCAGGAAAACGCCCGCAAAGCCCGCGCGCTGCTGCAGCAGGCGATCAAAGCTCTGGGCGGCGATGCCTATCTCAACGTCCACGATCTGCAGGAGCAGGGCCGCACCTACACCTTCTATCACGGACGCTCCTCGACCAACGGTATTTTCTTCTGGCGCTTCGTCGAGTATCCCGACAAGGAGCGCATCGAACTCACCCCGCAGCGCGACGTCGCCTACATCTACACCGGCAATAAGGGGTATGAAGTCACCTACAAGGGCCCGCGCGAAGTGGAAAAGAAAGATCTCGACGACTATCTGCGCCACCGCCGCTTGTCTCTCGATACCATGTTGCGCGTCTGGATCAACGACCCAACGGTCGCTCTCTTCTTCGACGGCGATGCCCTTGCCGGCAGCCTCGCGGCGCAGCGGGTCACGCTCATCAGTGCGAAGGACGAGTCGGTCAGCATTTACTTCGATATGGACACGCATCTGCCCATCAAGAAAACTTATTCCTGGCGCGATCCCGTGGACAAACAACGCAACGTTGAAGAAGAGACCTTCGACAATTACCGGCCCGTGCAGGGAATCATGACGCCTTACGGATTCACCCGCTACTTCAACGGAGACATGCAAACCGAGCGCTTCGTCAACTCGGTCAGTTTCAATCAGAACCCCAACCCGGCGATGTTCGATGCCAATTCCGGCTACGACCCCAACAAAGCCGTCAAGAAACACTAAAGTGACCCCGGATTAGAAGCCTCTCACACGCTCACCTTACCCTGACATAACTCACTGACACGTCTCTGTTTAGCCCGATCCAGCCTATTGCTCACTTCGGTTCAAGGTTGACGCTACTTTACGTACTGTGGCTTTTTTACCACAGCCGGGAAATCACCTCCGGCTGTAATCTATTCATTCATTGAGACATACCTAGACAGCGTTTGACGCAAGAGCAGACAATTCGCTCAGCCGTGGCTTGCAGTGGCGTGGGACTGCACAGCGGCGCAGATGTCTCCATGCGAATTCTTCCCGCCCCGCCCGCCACCGGCATCGTGTTTCGCCGCACCGACTTAGATGGCTTTGAGATCGAAGCCATCAGCCGCAACGTGGCCCGCGTCAGCTACGCCACCAGCCTCATGAAAAAAGGCGTGCTCATCTCCACCACCGAGCACCTGCTCTCGGCCTTCATCGGCCTGGGCGTGGACAATGCCATCGTGGAACTCGACAATCTCGAACTTCCCATTCTTGATGGCAGCGCACTCCCGTTTGTCGAACTCATCCAGAAGGCCGGCATCCGCAAACAGCGCCGCCCGCGCAAGTATCTGAAGATTCTTCGCGAAGTGGAAATGCGCGAAGGCAACAAATTTATCTCCGTCGAACCTGCCGAAAGCTACTTCGTTTCCTACTCCATCAATTTTCCCCACCCGCTCATCGGCAAAGAAACTTTTCAAGTTGAGCTCTCGAACGGCAGCTACCTGCGCAACATCGCCGGCGCGCGCACTTTCGGCTCGCGCGAAGACGAGAAAGCCATGCGTAACATGGGATTGATCCGCGGCGCATCGCGCGAAAACTGCATCGTGCTCACGCGCGACGGAATCGAAAACGGCCCGCTCCGCTTTCCCGACGAATTCGTGCGTCACAAAGTGCTGGACCTGGTCGGCGACCTCGCGCTACTGGGCAAGCCAATCCTGGGCAAGATCGTTGCCGACCGCGCCGGCCACGCTATGCACACTGCGCTGGTCTCCCGCATCCTGCGCGATAAAACGCTGTGGGAAGAAGTCACGCTGCCGGAAGAAGAAAAAAACGGCGCGAGCCCCTACACCGCCCACGCCGCCGTCGGATCGTCGCTCTAATCCTGTTGCCTAAAATCTATCCGCCTGTCATCCTGCGCAGTCGAAAGCCTGCCCTGAGCGCAGCCGAAGGGGATCTGACCCTTCAATCGGCAGGTTCGCAGGGACTCTCGCCAGCTTCCGGGCCAGCCTCAGGCTGTTCCTCGAGCAGCCGGTGCAGTTCGGCGCGGGTTTGGCTGATCAGTGCTGCGGCGAACTGGCGAGCCGATCGTTGGCGCTCCGCCGACAGATCCTTCACTCGCATGTTCAGCAACGGAATATCTTCTTCAAACCAGCGCAGGGTTTTCTTTACGCGCTTGATGCGGTAAGCGGTAGGAAGCATGGCAGCGGGTCTCCGGTATCCCACCAGCTTGCCACGCGCCAGGGCACGGAGAAAGTTACAAAGTGAATACCTGGGGACCGATGAGCCTAGGACAATGAGGCGCGGCACGCGCCTATTGCTCTGACTTTATTGTTTTGACTTATTGCTATGACCCGGAATTTGAGCCCGGCGGCTTTTGCTTGGAGCCGGGAAGCTCTTTGCCCACCTGTTCGTCGAGCCATTTTTCGAGAAGTTCCTGAGACGACGGGGGCACTTTAAGAAACCGCAGTCCCGCGTGTCCCTTGAGGTCGGCCCAAGCCAGCTCCGATTCCACGTCCATGTCCAGCTTGCTTTCGGGCAGGGCAAATTGCAAACGGGGCTTTGCGTTCTTAGGCAGGGCCTGATGTAATTTGATGGCGATGCCTCCCTCGCTGATATTTGTGCTGGTGGCTTTTAATTCCTTTTCGCCCAGAACCACATTCACCGGCATCGTGACCGCCTGCCGGAAATATCGGCGGCGCTCCCGTTCCATGAAACCCAGAGCCGCATGGAAGCAGCGCGACGCGTTCAAGGTGCTGATGGGCTTTTGCAACACAAAATTGACACCCATCCCGAAGACTTCCTGGGTGGTCGTTCTCTTTCCGTTCAAAACGGCAAAGGCGACGGAACCGCGGTTGCCGGGAGTGGACCGCAATCCCTGCAGAACTTCCAGCCCACCGGGCATGTCATCGCAGTCCACGATGACGGCGTCGAACTTTTCCGAGATCAGAATCTCGCTGGCCCGTTTCGCCTCCTGGCAGATTTCCACCTGAATGGACAGCTTTTCCAGTGTGGGCCGAAGTATCCTGAACACTTCGGCATCCCGGCTCAAGAGCAGCGACTCCAACGTCATGCTCCAATTCTAGAGTCGAGCGCAGCTTGGTGAAAGTGACCAAGGTATCGGACAAGGACGAGGGGCGCAACCGATGGCCGAGAAAGGTTTGGGTGAAAGCAACACGATGAAGCCAGGTTCCCCGAAGCGCGTCTATCTTTCTCTGGGATCGAACGTCGGCGACCGCGAGGCCCAACTGCGCGATGCGCAGTCTCGGCTGAGCACGGCCGGCCGCGCGAGTAAAGCATCTTCATACTATGAAACCGAACCCGTGGACTTCATTGAGCAACCGTGGTTCTTGAATTGTGTGGTTGCCCTCGAAACCAGCAAGACCCCGCCGCAGTTGATGAATGCAATTCTTCGCATTGAAGAGGAGATGGGCCGGAAGCGCGTACAGAAGAAAGGGCCGCGCTCCATTGACATCGACATTCTGCTCTTCGGTGACGCCGTCATCGATTCCGAGGGGCTCACCATCCCTCATCCCGCAATGCACCAGCGCCGCTTCGTCCTGGAACCCCTGGCGGAGCTTGCGCCGGACCTTCGCCACCCCGCGTTGAATAAGACGATTCGCGAATTGCGCGATGCGCTGCCGCGAGGACAGGCGGTAAGACGGATACCACGATCCGAGAGAGCCAACGACTAACGACCGCCGACTAACGACGGTCCTACGGCACAATGATTCTGCTGCCGGCTTCCTGCGGCGTAACCACAGCCGATTCCTGCTCGGGAAACTGGGCGAAGAGGAAATCGATGAAGGCACGCGACTTTGGGCGGCCTGACGTGCGCCCGTGTCCCAGGCGAACCAGAAACACGAGAGCCTTGAACACGTCGGAATCGCGCAGGTTGGAATATCCCAACTGCTTTTGCTCCGCTGCACGATACTGCTTGACCATCTCTTCCACCTGAGCCGCGGCCGCATGCTGAGCGGCACTGGTCAGCGGCTGCTCGTAGTGCAGACCGGAGTTGACCAGCCGCTCGTAACTCGTGCACATCGCCGAAAGCGCCGCGATCAGATCGCGATCGTTGAGGGTGCGGTCGGCGCGCGCCGCCTTGGCCAGGGCGTAACTGAGCCCCATCAGCAGATGTTCGCGCTCGTAGGTGAACTGATCCGAAATTTCAACCTGCAGAAACAACGATCCCCGGTCGAATTGCTCTGCGGGACGCGGCTTTTCATGTTCCCGCGCCTGCTGCAGATAGGGGCAATCGCTGGGACAATCGAGGGTTACTTCGCGCTGCTCGCCGCAGCACTGGGGGCAGATGCGTCCGTGAACGGCGGGACAGAAGCGCTTCTCTTTGCGAATTTCGCAGATGGCACAACTCAAATCGGTGTTCTCCTCTTCAGCATTATGGCACTGGACGCCGTTAGCTTGGGGATGGCAGCGTCAACAGGGACGGTCGTGTGAAGGACAATCCGGCTTGATGGCTGCCACCAGTAACTGCTCTGGTACGCGTGTTTGGGCCATTTCGGGAGGCTGCTTTGCGAATCAGCATGTAAAAATGGCCTTTTCTGGGTGCGGTCTATCCGGAACCCGCGTAGAATATGGGTGTTTTCCACAGGGCGGTGGTATAAGATCAAGCCCGCTGGAATTAAAATTCGAATCTTTCCCATTAGGAGGAAACATGGCATCAGGTTTGACCAAGACCCAACTCGTCCGTCATCTGGCCGAGAAAGTTGAACTCCCCAATAAGACTGTGGCGTTGTTTCTGGAACAACTCGCCGACGTCGCTGTGAAAGAAACCAAGAAGAACGGTGTGTTCGTGGTGCCCGGCCTGGGCCGGTTGGTGAAGGCGCACCGCAAGGCGCGCGTGGGGCGCAATCCGCAGACCGGCGAGCCCATCCAAATCAAGGCCAAGACCGTGGTGAAGTTCCGCGTCGCCAAGGCTGCCAAGGACGCGATCGCTCCCAAGAAGTAGATTTTTGTTTAGATTGAATCCAAAGGCCGGCTTAGGCCGGCCTTTGAATTTCTGTGAGCTTCGAATTTCGTCCGGCTATGCTGAACTGGATCGTAATCGGAATCGGAGACATCTCCACCCGTCGCGTCATTCCCGCGATTCAGGCCGCGCCCAGAAGCCGCTTGTATGGCCTGGTCACGAGCGATGCGACAAAAGCTGCGCCGTTCAACGCGAAGGTGTGGACGACCCTCGGCGAAGCTCTCGGCGATCCCGAAGTGCAAGCCGTTTACGTCGCGACTCCAGTCTTCCTTCACGCGCCCCAAACCATTCAATCTCTTCGCGCCGGCAAGCACGTGTTGTGCGAGAAGCCCATGGCCATGAACGAGGCCGAGGCGCGATTGATGGTACAGACTGCGGAAGAAACCGGGCGCACCTTCGGCGTGGCCTACTATCGCCGGGCTTACCCCAAGGTGAAGCGTGCCAAACAACTGCTCGAGGCCGGAGCGATCGGCAAGCCCATGCTCGCCGAACTCACTTGCCACGAATGGCGCGATGAAAAGGGAAGCCATCGCAGTTGGCTGATCGACCCAGCGAAAGCGGGAGGCGGACCGCTCTACGACATCGCCTCGCACCGTATCGATGTGGCGAATTGTTTGTTCGGTCAGCCCAACCGCGCTGCCGGCTTTCTTTCGAATGCGGTGCATCGCTATGCGGTGGAAGACAATGCGACCGTGATGATCGACTACGCGGGCGGAGTGCGCGCCATCGTGGACGTGCGCTGGCATTCGAAGGCGAAGCGCGATCAATGCCGCATCCTGGGGACTGAAGGTGAGATGGAGTTAAGTCCGCTGAATGGTCCCGAGTTGATTTATCCCGGCGGTCGCGAGAGCCTGCCGGTTCATGCCAACGTACATGCTCCCATGATCGAGAACTTCGTGGATGCCGTGCTGGACGAGGCTCCTCTGCTGGCCAGCGGAGCCGATGCGTTCTGGACAGACTGGATCACGGAGCGGGCGCGATGAAACGCCGGGGCCTGAAAAGCCGGTCCTCCGCGACTCTACTTTCCGTATTCGTTCTTGACCACTTCGCCGCCCTTCATCACAAACTTCACTCGCTCCAGCGTGGTCACATCTTTGAGCGGATCGCCATCCACCGCGACAATGTCGGCCCACGCGCCGGGCTCAAGGCTTCCCACCTTTCCCGGCCATCCCAGCAGGTCCGCCGCATTCACCGTGGCTGCCTGAATGGCTTGCAGAGGCGTCAACCCGAGTTTCACCATGACCGCGAATTCATGCGCGTTCAGGCCGTGCGGATAAACGGCAGCGTCGGTGCCGAAGGCCACTTTCACTCCGCTGGCGAAGGCGTGGGCAATGTTCTTGCGCGCGACTGGCATGACGGCTTTGGCCTTGGCCAAATAGAAATCGGGCACATGGTTTTTTTCGGCATTCTCCAGAAACCAATCGCCCAGGTAAAGCGTGGGCACAAGATAGGTGCCGTTCTTTTTCATCTCTGCAATGCCCGCATCGTCAATGTAAGAGCCGTGCTCGATGGAATCCACTCCGGCCTCCGACGCCCAGAGAATGCCCTGCGCGCCGTGGGCGTGGGCGGCAACTTTTCGTCCCAGGCGATGGGCGTCGGCCACGATAGCCTTCATCTCCTCCAGCGTGTACTGCGAGGCTTGCGGGTCGTCTCCTTTCGAGAGCACGCCGCCGGTCGCGCAAATCTTGATCAGATCGGCGCCATACTTGATGTTCTCGCGCACCTTGTGCTGCACGGCCGCAATGCCATCGGCCACTCCATATCCCTCGGCGTGATACTCGTAGGGCAGCAGATTGTTGTCGCAGTGTCCCCCGGTGATGCCCAACAGCGGTCCGCTCACCAGCATCCTCGGCCCCGGCACGTCGCCGGCGTTGATTGCATCACGCAGGGCCACGTCGGTGAATCCATCAGCGCCCACATTACGCACGGTGGTGAATCCCGCCTCCAGCGTGACCCGCGCATTCTTGGCGCCAATCAGCGCTTGCCGTGGGATGGATACGCCGAGCTCCTCATAACCGAATTTGGGATCCATGGTCAGGTGGGTATGCGCATCGATCAATCCGGGCAGGACGGTCGCGTTGGGTAGTTCAAGGCGGAGAGCATTTGTCGGCGCTTTCGCTCCCGCAGAATCTCCGATGCTTACGATTTTCCCGTCTTCGATAACAAGCGTTTGATCCGAAAGCAGCTTGCCAGTCTTCACGTCGAGCATGTGCCCGGCGTGGATGACCACGCTTCGCGTACTCTGCTGCGTGTCAATCTGCTGAGCAGCCCCCTGCTGAACAGCAATCTGACCCCACATCCCCAACCCCGCCACCACAGCCATGACGGAATGCAGAAATCCCTTCATCGATCTTCTCCGCAAATATGTGATTGAAACGTACCGAAGGATACCAAAACGCGCCAGCCCAGTCGCCTCAGTCGTATCGATCCTCCGGGGTGGAGAGCAAGCGGATATGGGGCGGGTGTCCGTCCTGGTCGCGTCTCTGCGAGCCTAGGTCTTCAGAACTCTTAATGCTGGGAAAGCTGTACGGTAGACCCCTTCGTCGAGAGTGAGCAGCGAGTAGTGGTGTCCGGCGGCGTAGGCCCCGATCAGGAAGTCGGCTAGGATGCGGCGGGGTCCCGGCTCGCGCTGTCTGCGCCGCCGTCCTGCATAGCTCTGAAAGGCTTGCCCGGCTGCGCGCCAAACGCGCTCCTCCATATGCCATGCGACGGCGATGCCGGTTTCCCGGAAGAACCCATCGAGGAAGGATTCTGTACGCCCAGCAAAGGCCATCAACTCGGCGTACACGGGAGCGGGGACAATCAGCGGCCCTCTGGCGAGAGCGGCGTCGAGGGCGGATCGCGCAGCTGCGTTGAGAGCGTCGTCGAGATTCCACAGCGCAGCGATCACGTTGGTATCGATGACTGTAGCCATGGGACTTCGTCAGCGGCCGCGCAACTCCCGGATCGCCCGTACTACCGCCTTCCTGCCGGAGCCTGCCTTGCCATTGCCGATCCCGCGGTACTTCTCGAATGGGCTGCTGCTTCTCACAGGCCGGACTTGAGTTCGCGTGCCGTCGCTTTCAAAGACGAGACCGTCCCCCGGCCTCACTCCGAGCAGCTTACGAATCTCGTGCGGCACCGTGATCTGTCCCTTGCTGGTGATTCGGGCCTGTTTTTGCATGGACCAGTTTCCTTACCTCAGTATATACCTCCTTACTGCGTCGCGAAAAGCTGATCGCTGCCCTCAACCTCTACTGCAAACCTGTGAAACCGGCCTTTGACCTTCACTTTTCCACAACTAGCCTGTGACGTCCAACCTTGCCCCCGCAATTCAAATCAGCGATCATGGTCGAGGCCGTGACGGTCGGCTACACAGCTAATCGTTCCGCCCTAAGTCCTTTGTTTCACGGATTTTGTATCTAAGTCTTTTAGACCTTCGGATTTGCGGGGAAAATCGTGCTAACTCGATGATTCCAATCACGGCGCAGGGGGGTGGGGTATACCCCTCGAAGGGTCATTCACAGCCAATGCTCTAAGAGGAAACACGGCTGAGCAGAAGTTTATTAGACAAAGGAAATCCACAGCCCGGAAAGTTTGCCCGCGGCTCTTAGCTCACGGCCGCGAAGCGCTAACCCCCGGGGCCATCGTTGGAGACATACTGCTCGAGCGATTCCAATTCGCGGCTGAGGTCGTCGACGCGCCACTCCAGCAGGTTGCGGATGGAGAGAATGCCGAGCAGCTTGCCGTTATCGTCGGCTACCGGGAGATGACGGAAATGGCGCTCCAGCATGGTGGTGAGCGCCTCACCCGGCCCGGTGCGCCGCGTCGCCATTTCCACCGGAGTGGTCATCATGTCGCGGACCGGCGTGGATTCGGGGTCCGTACGCCGGAGCGCCATTTTGCGCAGCACGTCGCGCTCCGTAAAAATTCCGGCAACACGGTATTCGGAGTCGACCACGGCCACGGCGCCAACGTGGTGGTCGAGCATTTTGTTGATGGCGTCGGCTACGCTGGCTTCGAGCGGAACCGCCGCGATTTCCCGGTCACAAAGTTCCAGCGCGCTCATAAACACCCCCTCGGGCTCTCTGCAATGCCAAACGACCCGAATCTAATCCGAACCAGAAAACGAGACTGATGAATTATGCTCACAGCGAACCCGTTGTCAAGCGAATTGAAGTGATTTTAGGAATCTTTACTTTCTCCCGGCAGAAAACGGGAGTTTCACCTCTTGAAGACCTGGCCATCCTTCATCACGAATTGCACATTCTCCAGTGCTTTAATGTCGTGCAAAGGATCGCTGCCGACCGCGACGATGTCCGCAAAAGCCCCGGGCGCAACCACGCCGATTTTTCCCTCCATGTCGAGCATGGCCGCGGCGCGCGAGGTGGCACTCTCAATGGCGTCCATTGGCGGCATGCCAAACTCCACCATGCGCGAGAACTCTTGAGCGATAGGCTCGGTCCAGGGAATTCCGCCCATGTCCGTGCCGAAAGCAATTTTCACTCCAGCATTGAGCGCTTTCTTGAACGACGGCTCGTGCAATGCGACCCGCAGGCGATCACGCTGCCCGCCGGGGGTGTCGGCCGGAGCCCAATCGTGGTAGTAGGCGCTGAGCGTGGGCACGTACCAAGTGCCCTGCTTCAGCATCTGCGCGATGGCGGCATCATCCAGATCGAGGCCATGCTCGATGGAGTCGCATCCGCCGTCCAGGGCCCGGCGCAGGCCAATGCCGCCATAAACGTGACATGCGACTTTCTTGCCCCATCCATGAGTTTCGTCCACGATTGCCCGCAACTCGTCGACCGTGAGCGTGGGCTGTGAGACCAGTTCGCCATTCCTCCCCACCCAGGAACGATGCGTCATGTAAACCTTGATCCAGTCGGCGCCGTGATCGAGCTGCTCCCGCGCCGCCTTGCGCGCTTCGACCGGGCCATCGACGATCTGTGCGCCTTTGGGCATGTCGAGCTCGGGAGCGTAGCCCTCGAGCTGGTAGCCGCCGGTGGTCGAGATGGCGCGGGTCGAGACGAAGAGGCGCGGCCCCGGGATATAACCTTGCTCGATGGCCTGCTTGATGCCCACATCGCCGTAGCCCGCTCCTTCGGTTTCCACGTCGCGCAGTGTGGTAAAGCCCTGTTCCAGCGCGCGCCGCACGGCGACGGTGGCCCGGGCAGCGCGCAGGGCAAGCGGAGCGTTCAGAATGTTGGCGTCGTATCCGCCCTGCGCGGGGTCTTCGCCCTGCAAAAAGATGTGGGTGTGGGAATCGATGAGGCCAGGCAGAACCGTGGCTTTCGACAAGTCGATTACGGTCGCGCCCATGGGAATCCTGGCGGTCGCCGCATCGCCGACACTCTCGATGCGATTGCCGCGGACGACGATCATCTGGTCATGGCGCGGCGTATTGGACTTGCCGTCGATCAATGAACCGGCGCGAATTACAGTGACCGGCTGCGGGTTCGTGGAACCTGATTCCTGAGCAGAGGCACTGACGCAGACAGCAAGAAGCAGCATCCAGCAGAAGTTCTTCACGTTGCTCTCCCTAAGACATTTAAGAAAACAGCTCCTCCCGAACTTGGCTGAATCGGGGCGGATGACCTGGCGGAGAGGATTCTATACCCTTGTACAAAGGGTGGGCGAGTTGTCTGGAATCCCGAAGCGGGACATCATGCTCGTTCGAATTGCAATGCCGTCGGAGGCAAAGGCCATCGCCGATGTGATCAACGCTGCCTTCCGCCAGGCCGAAAGTTTCTTCATCGAACGCGACCGCATCACTGTGGAGCAAGTGCAGTCGTTGCTAAGCACGGGAGAGTTCCTCGTCTCCGACGGCGGCGGGGCCATTACGGGCTGCGTGTATGTGGGAATGAAGGGCGACCGCTGCTATCTCGGCCTGCTGGCGGTTGATCCCAAGGTTCAGAAGTCGGGTCTGGGATCGAAGTTGATGACGGCTGCGGAGGATCATTGCCGGAAGGCAGGCAGCCGGTTCATGGATATCCAGATCGTCAATCTGCGGAAGGAATTGCCGGATTTCTATCATCGTCGCGGTTATGTCGAGACCGGAACCGCGCCGTTTACCGCCGGTGTGAACACCAGGCTGCCGTGCCACTTTGTGAAAATGTCGAAGCCGCTGGTGTAGAGCTGAGGATTGGATAGCTCACTCCGGCAGAACCGCTTCCGCCTCGATCTCAACCAGAATCTCAGGTGAAATCAGAGCGCTCACCTGGACCATCGAGGTTGCGGGACGAATGTCGCCGAAGAACTCTCCATGGGCTTTGCCGATTTTTTCCCACTCCGCGATGTTGGTGACGAACATACGAGTACGGACAACATCCTTCATGCCAGCGCCGACTCTCTGCAAAGCGCTCTCGATGTTTTTCAAGACCTGCACGGCCTGGGCATAAGAATCTCCCACGCCCACAATCCTGCCGTCCGGCCCGGTCGCAGTGGTGCCCGACACGTGCACGTAAGGTCCAACCTTTACCGCCCGTGAGTAACCTACAATCGGTTCCCAAGGTGTACCGCTGGAGATGTTCATTCTGTCCATTTAGGATTGCTTTCCTCTCTCGGGCATTCATTGTATTCGTTCCGAACGTGTTGCGATTGGCAGTCGACGAGTGCGTGTGCTAACAAAAACCTCTGCAACGTTGCAAGTGCTTGCACACACATCCAAGCATTAGGGAATATGATGCGAGCGATAAACAAAAGTCACTTGCGTTCGCGGCGGAACTGAGGTAACTAGTTAATTACGCATATTGGGAAGCCGTGCTGCAGAACGGCTTTCAGGGGGCCCAAGAAGGCATGATTCCGGAATCTCATCCGCTGCGGCAGTTGTTCCAGGAATTGGTTGGACGCCACTATGCCGAGGAGATCGGCATCCGCGATCCGCAAGTCGTCGCCTACGTTTCCCACCTGCTGGCCGAGTTCTGCGAGGCCGATCAGTTGTTCAAGATTCACAACGCCGCCGACCGTCCGCTCACCGACCTGGCCGAGATGCTGCTCGAATCCGACCCTATCTACGGCCCTGCGCCTTCGTTCGACCGCGAACGACAGGTGCGCAAGCACATTGGAGATTACGCACTTTTCTTTGCCGGAATGTTTCCGGAGAGCATCAATCACTTCAGGCTGCGCCGCCATCGTCTGGAGAATTTTGTGGAGTGGATGAAGGCGGGAAAAGAAAGCTATTACATCGTGTCGAAGTTCGAACACTTCGAATATGCCAAGGTGGCTCCGCTGTTTGCCAATCTTTCACGCGAGTTCGAGGGCTGCGTTTACGGCCTCAATATGGTGAAGAACGATCTGCAGGAGATGCAGCACCCGATCACGCGCCACAGTGGCGAATTGCTTATGTAGCCTTGTTTATGTAGGCTTGTTCAGGTCGGGGAGTCCGCCGATGCGGTAGAAGCTGAGAGCGCTATTCCCTTGTACCAGTTTGCGGATTCTTGTCAGCGAACCGAACTCGGCGCCCGGATCGAACTTCTTTTCATGCTCCGCAATCACTAACGACATAGCCCACACCAGCGATGAATCCGCCAGCGCTGTTAAGGTTTCGGCGTAGGCTTGCTGCATGCGATAAGGCGGATCAAGAAATACCACGTCGGCGGCGATGTGTTCGCGCTCCAGGCGCCAGAGAACTCCCGCAAGATCCTCTCTAAGAATCTTGTAACCACCTTCGATACCCAGGTTCTGCAGATTTTGTTCAATCAACTTCGCCGCCGGAGTCGAGGTTTCCACAAAGTAGACCTGCCTGGCTCCGCGGCTGAACGCCTCAATGCCAACTGCACCGGTCCCGGCGAACAGATCCAACCACACACTGCCTTCGAGTGCCTCAGGATTGCCGGCGGTGAGCACGTTGAACAGCGTCTCGCGCACGCGATCGGAGGTGGGACGAATGTCCATCCCGCTCAGTGAGCGTAGAGGACGACCCTTGTACTTGCCGGCAACTACGCGCATGGCTCTGAACCTTCGATTACAGGAGCCAATATATCCGACCATGTAAAATAACTGTAGTAGCTGGGACTCATGAGAAGTTTCTCCATTCACGTTGGACGGCTGTTCGGAGTTGAGGTCCGCATTCACCTTACGTTCCTGATTCTGCCGCTGTTCGTTTTCTGGACGGAATTTAACGCAAACCATCCGGCGAACGGGCCGCGGGACCTTGCGCTGGTGGGAATTGTGCTGGCCTGTGTGGCGGCGCACGAAGCCGGACACATGCTCGTGGCCTGGCGCTTCGGACTGATCCCCAAGGCGGTTATTCTTCTGCCGCTCGGTGGCGTGACGATTTTCGACGAATCCCGCGCCGGACAACCGGAGTCTCCTGCGGCGGCGTGGAAACGGGAAGTCAGCATCGCCCTCACCGGTCCGCTGGTGAATGTTGCGTTTGCAACGATTGCGGCGGTGGTGATCCTTGCCACTGGCGTGGGAGCGCATCTGCGCGAGTGGCCCTTCTTACTAGCGGGTAACCTGCCGCGCAGCCTGGTGTGGGCCAACCTCTACATCGCTGGGTTGAATCTTCTGCCGGCCTATCCTCTCGACGGAGGCCGCATCCTGCGGGCCTTTTTCGCGCGCAGCATCGATCCCGCCGCAGCCACCCGCCGCGCCGTCTCCATCAGCCACGCGCTGGCGATGGTTCTGATGGTTGCTGGATTGTTTAGCAATACCTGGCTCACGATCGTGGGCATCATTATTTTTTCCGCGGCGCAGTTGGAGGAACGGGCGGTTGTCTTCCAGTCCGTGCTGGACAACGTGCGCTTGGAAGAAGTGATGCTTACCGACTTCGCTACGCTCTCCCCGGCGGATACTCTCGAAGACGCTCTGGAAAAGGCAGTGCATTCCTTGCAGGATGATTTTCCCGTGGTTCGCGGCAGCGACATGGTGGGTGTGATTTCCCGGCAGCGCATTCTGGAAGCGCTGCGCGCGGAAGGCAACGGCTACGTGCAGGCCGTGATGAACAAGATTTTTGAGGTGTCGATCCGGCAGGAGTCGCTGGCTTCTGCCTTTCGCAAACTTACCGCGCGCAACCTAAGCATCATTCCTGTGGTCGAGGATCAGCGACTGGTGGGCATTGTCACGCTGCAGAATCTGATGCACTCGATGGCTTTGCTGGCGGAGAGCAGAAAGCTGCGGCGGGATGGGGCGGAGATCTGAGTGTTTACGCAATGTGGCTAGGCTCCAGCGCCTTTCCTGAGGCAGAAGTCGATTCAGAACAACCGCACTGCCTTCGCCTGCCGCACTGCCGGAATCTCCTCCAGCTTTTTCAGCACTTCTTGCGGCACATGTCCATCCACGTGCACGACGGCGATGGCCTCGCGCGGCTCCGAAGAAGCTTCTGCACTGCGACGCCCCAGCGAGAAGTCGGCAATGTTGATCTCGCTCTCGCCCAGAATTGTGCCCACTTTGCCGATCACGCCGGGCACGTCGGTGTTTCGCAGGTAAATCAGATTGCGCTCCAGCGGCGCTTCTACGTCGATACCATCGATGTGCAGCAGCCGGGGCGCGGTCCCATGGAGAACGGCGCCTTTCACCATGTGCTCTTCCGTCGAACTCTTCAGAAAAACGGAGAGCACGCTTCCGGCGCCCCCGGTCGAGGCTTTCGCTTTATGTGCTTCGTGAATGCGAAGTCCACGAAGACCGGCGAGAGACGCCGCATTTACCAGGTTGGCTTTTTCCTCCAGTGCCTGGTTGAGGATGCCCTTGATCGCCGCGTTGCGAATGAGTTCCGTCTTCCACTCCGCAATATGGCCGCTGTAGCGCAGCGAAATCTCTTCCATCGAGCCCGCGGAAATCTGCGCGAGAAACGCTCCCATACGCTCCGCCAGAACGATGTAAGGCTGCATCTCGGCGTACTCCTCGGCGGAAACCGAAGGCACGTTCACCGCATTCTGAATCACGCCATGCTTCAAGTATTCCCGCACCTGCTGAGCGATCTGCACGCCTACAGCTTCCTGCGCCTCGTAAGTCTGCCCGCCAATATGCGGCGTGAGAATTACATTATCCATCGCCTGCAGCGGAGAGTTTTTCAAAGGCTCTTCGTGGAAGACGTCAAGCGCTGCGGCCCGCACATGACCTTCTTTCAGCGCCTCCACCAGGTCAGCCTCGTGCACCAACTCTCCGCGGGCGCAATTCACCAGCCGAACGCCTTTCTTCATCTTCTTGATCGCAGCCTCATTGATCATGCCTGCAGTTTGCGGCGTGAGACCTACGTGCAGGGTAATGTAATCTGCCGCCGCGTAAAGCTCATCCAGACTCGCCAGCCGGATTCCCTGCTCTTTAGCCACGCTGACGGAAACAAACGGATCGTGACCGACGATCTCCATGCCGAAGGCACGCGCCCGCCGCGCCACTTCCATGCCGATGCGGCCCAGTCCGGCGATGCCCAGTGTCTTGCTCCGCAGTTCCGTGCCTTGCAGCGACTTCTTTTCCCATTTGCCAGCATGCATAAGAGCATCGGCACGGCAGAGATGGCGAGCCATCGCGAGCATCATGCCCAGCGTCTGTTCCGCCACGGCCACGGCATTTGCCCCGGGCGTGTTCATCACCGCGATGCCCTGGCGCGTGGCCGCATCCAGGTCGATGTTGTCCACGCCCACGCCGGCCCGGCCAATCACGCGCAACTTCTTTGCGTGCGCCAGCAACGCGGCATCCGCTTGCACGGCCGAGCGGACGATCAGCGCGTCGGCTGACTCCAGTTGCTCCGCCAGCTTGCCATCCAGTTGCTCCGCCGTGAGCACAACCCAGCCCGGCTCCTTCAGTTCATCGACCGCCGAGGCGGAGATTTTTTCCGCTATAACGATTTTCACTGATTCGCTCATCCGTTCTTAAGACCTCACGGAAAAAATCCGAGTAATAACTGTGGCGACAACTATGGTTGCACGATTGAAGATGAAGACCGTGTTCGCCCGATTCTCAGGCTCCCACAAGTTGCCGCTTGGACAGGCCACGCGCATACACTTCCTGCGCAGCTCGCACCGCCGCACCATACGCGACAGTTTTTCCAGTGACGCGGCCAAGCACGTGCTCGAGAGCTCCCAGAATGCCGATCGTGTCCAGGTAGTCGTAGTAGCCAATGTGCGCAATGCGGAAAAGCTGGCCCTTCATCTCGCCCTGACCGTTGGCAACTACAGCATCGAATGTCTCGCGGAATTCCTTGACGATCATTCCGGAATCGATGCCTTCCGGCGAGCAGATCGCGGTGAGTGCGGCTGCGGGCGACGCTGCGTACAACTTTAGGCCCAGGGCCTGCGCCCCTGCCCGCGTCATTTCCGCGCAGAGTTCGGCATTGTCGACCAGCGCCTCGCGTCCCTTCGCCAGATCGCCATTTCCCATTCCACGCACGAATCCCAAAGCCGCTCCCAAGGCCGCAAACAGTGACGTTGCCGGGGTGTAAGCCGATTCGCCCTTCGCTGCCGACTTCCGCTCCTTGCGCAAATCGAAGTAGTAACGCGGAGAAGTTGTCGTATCCATGCGCCGCCACGCCCGCTCGCTCACAGCGCAATACGCCAGGCCGGGCGGAATCATCAGCGCCTTTTGTGATCCTCCGATGATTACGTCCACGCCCCAGCCGTCCACGTCGAAGTGGGTCGTGCCTAATCCGGTAATCGCATCCACCACCAGCAGAGTGTCGTCACCGTTAGCGCGCACGATCTTTGCAATGCCACGCACATCATGCCGTGCGCCAGTGGAACTCTCCGTCGCCTGCACAAACACGGCGCGGACGTCGGGGGTAATCCTCGCGCGAATGTCTTCTAATGAGAATGTTTCGCCGTACGGAGCGGAGAGCACGTCCACGTTGCAGCCGAATGCCTTGGCTAGTCCCGTCCAGCGCTCGCCAAATTTTCCTGCCGTGAGGACCAGAACTTTGTCTCCCGGCGAGGTCAGGTTTGAAACCGAGGCTTCCATCACGCCCGTGCCCGAGCAAGCCTGCACCAGCACGTCATTCTTCGTGCCAATGAATTCCTTCATGTCGGCGAGCACGCGTTGAAACAGCGCCCGGAAGTCGGCAGTGCGGTGGTGCGCAGTAAATGAAGCCATGGCGGTTTGTGCCGCCGGCAACAGCGGAGTCGGCCCGGGAGTAAAAAGACGGTTCTTGCGCAGCATAGAGAAACATCCTTAGGAAGTGGGATAGTTTATTAGTTTACTGGAAGCGCGCTTCCTGTGCGGTGATTCGGGTCACAATGTAACTCGGGTTCCCAGAGCATCTATAATTCTCGCATGAGCCTGATCGATCAAATCCAGCAAGATATCACCGCCGCCATGAAGGCGCGCGAAGAACAGCGCCTCTCCACGTTGCGCATGGTCAAGACTGCGCTCAAGAACCGCGAGATCGAAAAAATGGCGCCGCTCGATGACAAAGAGTCCCAGGCCGTCCTCACCACGCTGATCAAGCAGCGCAAGGAATCCGTCGAGCAGTTCACCAAGGGCGGTCGCCAGGAGATGGCCGATAAAGAAGCCGCCGAGATCGTCCTGATCGAAGCTTACCTTCCGAAAGCCGCAGGCGAGGCCGAGATCGTCGCGGGAGTGAAAGCCGTGATTGCCGAGATGGGCTCGCCGACCATGAAAGATATGGGCACGGTGATGAAGAATGTCATGGCGCGGTTTTCGGGCGCCGGGATGCGCGTGGATGGGAAGATGGTTAGCGAGGCGGTGAAGCGGGAGTTGGCGGGGAAGTAACGATGCTCATGTGGCGACAGCCGCCCTCGGCTGTCCGTCGAGCGAAGCTCGACATTCAGGAACTCGATGGGAGTAACGGTTCATTTCGAAGGGAGGTGGAAGAACGCTCAAGCCTTCTTAGGTCTCCTCCTCCATATCGAAGAGATAGGGCGTGCCGAGACTCTGCTCACTGAAAGATTTGAAAACTCTCAAGCGAAACTTCGCAGGGTGCGCGAAGAACGGCCATGGGAATATGTTGGGCCAACAAAAGGCATCCTGCTCTATTTACATGAGGATTGCGAGCCCTTTCGTCTTGAATTTGACCGGGAGCTATTTGTCCAGGAATGGGTGAAGACACAGTTTGCGGGCGTTGACACGCATATTCGTCTAATCCAAATACTCAGAGACATTGGGAGGTTCTTCCAGACCCTTACGGTCAACGACGAGGGAGAATATTGGGAAAGTGAAAACAGAGAGGCCTTGGGAGAGCACGTCCGACGTTGCAACGAAGTGATCGCCGAATTCGCGGCGAAAAATCCCCGCGCTCAAGTCAAGGTGAAAGAACCTAACGGAAGGCTAATAGATCTGATCGAATAGGGCGGCCGCTTACTTTCCTCTTTGCCACTCTCGATACGCCTCACTCTTCGACACGCCTCGCTCCTTCGCCACTTTTTTCAGAGCCGTCTTCTCGTCGGCTTTCTCCCCTGCCATGATCTGTTCCACCCGCTGCCTGACCGACGGACGGCGGGCGGGGTCGCCCGCCTCCACACGAGCATCGCTCTCGTCCGCCTTCCCAATGAGCAGCGTGATCTCGCCCTTCACCCCATCGCGCGCCTTCAACGTTTCCAGCACCTCGCCTGCCCGCCCGCGCAAAAACTCTTCGTGCAGCTTAGTCACTTCGCGGGCGATCACTACGTGGCGATTGTTTCCCAGAACTTCGACAACGTCTGCGAGCGCTTCCACGACACGGTGCGGAGTTTCGTAGAAAACCTGCGTGCGCGGCGAAGGCTTGATCGCTTCCAGCGCCGCCCGCCGCTCACCGCGCTTTGCGGGCAGAAATCCGCTGAAGCGAAATGAATCCGTCGGCAGACCGCTTGCCACCAGCGCCGCCAGAAACGCCGACGCCCCGGGAATCGGCACTACTGGCAGATGATGCCGAATGGCCAGCGAAATCAGGCGAAAGCCGGGATCGGAAATCCCCGGCATGCCCGCATCGGTCACCAGCGCGACGCTCGCGCCGTCCTGCATCTCTTTCACCAACTCGGCCGCGCGCGTCATCTCGTTGTGCTCGTGGTAGCTGATGGTGCGCGTCGTAATGCCGTAATGGTTGAGCAGCTTCTGGGTCTGCCTTGTATCTTCGCAGGCGATGAGATCCACTTCTTTGAGCACCCGCACCGCGCGCAGCGTGATGTCTTCAAGATTGCCGATGGGCGTGGCAACGAGATAAAGCGCCGGCCCTGCCGCCTGCACGGTTGAGGCGGTCTTCTCGCGGGCGGTTTTCGATTGGGCCTGGCTATGAGCCTCGGGATCGACGAATTCCCCGTCAGCTTGCTTCATAGGCGGAAGTCTAGCACCGCGAGGCCGTAACCCGGAGCCACTGTCACCGTTATGCTAAGGTACGCACGTCCTTTGGAGACACGATGATTTGGAGACACGATGACTGCCAACGATTTTCGCCGGCTCGCCCTTGCTCTTCCTGAAACAACGGAAGGCGCTCACATGGACCATCCAGATTTTCGCGTGCACGGAAAGATCTTCGCCACGCTCGGCCATCCCGCGAAAGGCTGGGGGATGGTGAAGCTCACTGCCGAGCAGCAGCACTACTTCTCGAAAGCCGATCCGGCCGTTTTTGTGCCGGTGAAAGGCGCCTGGGGACGTCACGGCGCGACCAGCGTGAACCTCAAGAATGTTGGCAAACAGGCTCTGCAGAGAGCGATCGCTGCGGCTTGGCGCAACACGGCGCCGAAGCGTCTCGCGGAGCAATTTTCGGAAGACATTTCAGCGTAAGTATCGAGAGTCGCGCTGTGCTGCGAGTCGCACCTGAATTGACGCCATCGAACTCTCGCCCCTAGAATCAATGTGAAAGTAATTTTTCCTCACAACCGTCTCAAAACTCATGCCTCTTTACGAATATCAGTGCGAGAAGTGCGGTCACCGCTTTGAGAGAATCCAGAAATTTTCCGACAAGATGGTTAAGAAGTGCCCGGAATGCGGCGGCAAAGTCGAGCAGATGATTTCCGCACCTGCCGTGCAGTTTAAGGGGTCGGGCTGGTACGTCACTGACTACGCCAACAAGTCGCACGCTCCGTCTTCCGACGGCGGCTCAGATTCCAAGAAGGACGACTCGAAAAAAGAAGAGAAGTCCAAGTCAGAGGATTCGAAGTCCGACGCTCCGAAGGAAAGCTCCGCCAAGGAAACGTCATCCAAGGACGGCTCTTCGAAAGAAGACTCTAGGAAAGAAGACTCCAGAAAGACAAGCTCGAACCGAGTGAGTTCATCCCGGAAACCCGACAAGAAAAGGTAGCAAGCGCTGCGGTTTTCTCGCTCGGTCCGCGCCGTTTCCTATTTCAGCTCCCGCTCGAAATGCTCTTCAATCATGTGGAACAGGTGATCGCGCGCATCGCTTCCCGCGATGCTGTGCGTTTTGTTGGGATAAATCATCAGCCGGAATTGCTTGCCCGCCTTGATCAGCGCGTCGATCATCTGCATGCTGTTCTGGAAGTGCACGTTGTCGTCGCCCGTGCCGTGCACCAGCAAGAGCTCGCCGTGCAGATTGGCCGCGCCCTTCGTAACATCAGATCCCTCGTAACCTGGCTGATCATCCTTCAGCAAACCCATGTAGCGTTCGGTGTAAATGGTGTCGTAGTTGATCTGGTCGGTCACGGGCGCAACCGCAACCCCGGCGCGGAAACGATCGGAATGCGTCATGGCATAGAGCGTCATCGAGCCGCCATTTGACCATCCCCAGATCGCCATCCGGTCTTTATCGAGCTGCGGGTATTGCGCGAAAAGCTGGTCGAGCGCCGTAAGCTGATCTTTCAGCTCGATCGCTCCGAACTCGTGGCGAATCGCCGTTTGAAATTTACGGTCGCGTCCGGGCGTGCCGCGATTGTCCACTGAAAATATCGCGAAGCCCTTACGCGCCAGGATCTCATCGAAGGGACTCGTCAGATCTTTCAGAACTGTCTGCGCCGCCGGACCGCCGTAGATGTTGACGATCAGCGGAATCTTGCCGCTGGCCGGAGCGTCTGGGGGAAGCAACAATCGTCCATACAGCGTCGTGCCGTCTTCCGCTTTGAATTCCAGAAACTTTGGGGCCCGCAGTCCGTATTCCCCAACTTCATCGCGCGCCTGCCACACAGGCGCGCACCCGCTACCCACGGTGCACAGCGACATTCGTGGCGCGGTGGCGGGGCCCACGAACGTTTGCTCGTAATGCTTGCCGTCGTCCGAGAACTTGCTGGAGTAAATTCCCTCATCGTGCGTAAGCTGCTGCGAACCAGTTCCATCCAGCTTCGCCGAGCAGATGTGCTGCTGCCGCGGGTCCTCTGGGTTGGCCAAAAAAAACACAGTGCCCGTCGCCTCGTCCACGCCCTCGATTTCCAGAACCTCGAAGTCACCGTGCGTAAGCTGACGTTCCAGCTTCGCCTCGGCTCCCATCGGATTCTGCTTATCGAAGCTGTAGAGGTAGAGATGCATGTGCCCGTCCCGCCAGCTTGGCCAAACGAACCCGCCGCTGGAGGTCAGGACACGAGCCTCCAGATGCTCGAAGTCTATCCAGGCGCCGGGGGTGGTTTCCGTCAGAACAATCCGCGACTTTCCCGACTTCGCATCGATAAAATACAAATCCACTTTGTCCTGCGTGCGGTTGAGAACTTCGGCCCAGATCACTCCATCGCGAACCCAGCCGAAGCGCGGAATGTAAGCTTCTTCGTCATTGGTCAGGGAAATCCAGCGCACTTTGCCTTTGTCGGCATCGGCCACGCCCAACTTTACACTCGGGTTTGGGTCTCCTACTTTCGGATACTTTTCGTTATCCACCGTCGGATGGGTCGGAATCAGGTTTGCGATCGGGTAGGTCGGCACCCTGGTTTCATCCATATGCAGGAAGACAATCTCTTTGCTGTCCGGCGACCAGAAATAATTGCTGCGCACGGAGAGCTCCTCCGCATAGACCCAATCGATATCGCCATTGAACAGGTTATCGCCGTTGTCCTTGGTGAGTTGCTTTTCACCGTCGCCGCCCACCGGACGAACGTAGAGGTTGTGCTTGCGCACGTACGAAACGTGTTTGCCGTCAGGGGAAAACTTGGGGTCGCCGCTGGGATCGGACGCCGAAGTGAACTGCACCGCGGTATTGGACGCTAAGTCGAACAACCAGAGCTGTCCTTGCGAATCGAAAACGAGGTGCTTCGAATCCGGAGCCCACAGGTAGGCTGCGACGTGATAGCGAGTGAGGCGTTCTTTTTCGCGCTCATCCTTCACCTTGTTGGCGTCGGGTGCGAGCGAGGCCAGCTTGGCGGCGCTGATCAACACCTTTTTCTCGCCGGTCGCGGCATCCACATACCAAAGTTCGCCGTGTTCTCCTTCGTCATCGCGCTGCACGAAGGTGAACTTGCTTCCGTCAGGACTCCACTCCATGGTCTCCGGACCGCGCCCTCCGAGGCCGCCCGGAGCGAAGATAGCCTCAATCGTGAGCGGCCTCACCGGCGAGGATGATTGCGCACAGAGAGGTGCCAGCAGGCTGGACAGAAAAGTGAGAACAGCAAGAACGGCGATCGAGATTTTTGTTTTCACGTAAAACCCCAGAAACGAGAAGTGAGGGCAAAGGCGGAACGAAAGAGTTTACACCCGAACCGGCCTACCGTGGGCGCATTGGCTCGCCCGGCGGAACGGGACCGCCATTTCCGCATGGTAGAATTCAAGATGAGCCCTCCGGGATGCTTCCAGAAATAGACAACCTGTTGCGCCTGCAAGAAGCGGACAAAGAAATACGCCGTCTGCACGATGAAATCGCTGAATTTCCCAAACGCGTTGCTGCCATCGAACACAAGCTAGCCGATACCAAACTCCAACTGGAAAAAGCTCAGGCTGCGGTCAAGGCGGACGAAGCCGCGCGGCGCAAATACGAAACTGCGATAACAGACATCCGCAGCAAGATTTCCAAATACCGCGACCAGTCTCTCGACGTAAAAACCAACGAACAATATAAAGCGCTGCTGCACGAGATTCAGTTTGCGGAAAAGGAAATCGCCGCTACCGAAGACAAGATTCTTGAGTTGATGGTGAATGCGGACGCGCGCGACCGGGAAGTGAAAGCCGCCCAGGCCGAACTGAAGGCGGAGGCCGCGGAGATCGAAAAAGAGAAGGTCGAAGCCCGCGAGCGCACGGCCGAGGACGAAAAGCAGCTCGCCGAGTGGCGCGGCAAGCGCGAGCAGATGCGGGCCGGCGTGAATGAGGATCTTCTGCGTCACTACGAGCGTGTGTCCAAGTTTCGAGGCAGCGGCATCTCCGAGGTTCGCGACCATAAATGTATAGCTTGCCAGGTCATGTTGCGGCCGCAGATCTATAACGACGTTCGCACCGGCCAGCAGACCGTGATCTGCGATTCCTGCCAGCGCATCCTGTATTTCAATCCTGCCAACGAAATGCAGGCGCTCGAGCCCGAACACAAGCGCGTGCGCCGCCATCATCCTAAAATCGATGCGCCCCAGGCCTGGTATTACCGCGCCGAGTTTGGCGATGCCGGCGAGGTCTTCCTGTGCATGCACAATGCCTCGGGGCAAGCCACTCGCCATGTTTTCGACGTCGGCACAGGGCGGCTCATCGGCGACATCCTCAGCCGCGAAGGGGATTTCCGCCAGGCCTTCCCGGAAGATATCACCGGCGCGATTCGCCTCAACGGAAGCTGGACGGAAAAGGAAATGGAGAACTGGGGCACCGAGATGCCCATGACCGCCCTCGATTCCCTGCACACTGACCTAGAGGCCGCGCGCTACGAAATGAGTTCCCGCACCGCGGCCAAGCCTGAGAAGCCCGCAGCCGTTCCCACCGAGCAAGCCGCCAGCTAGCGATGCGGTTAAGATGGCTGGATGTCGAAAACGTCCTCCCCGTTCCCGGTCTCCACCGTTAAGGTTTCTCCCCGCGGTGCAACCCGCTTAAAAGACGGCCACGTCTGGGTTTATCGGTCCGATATCGTTTCTGCTAATGGGGTCGCTCCTGGCTCACTAGTCACCTTGGCGGATCATCGCGGGCAGATTCTCGGCACCGCGCTTTATTCCAGCTCTTCCCAGATCGCGATCCGACTCATCTCGCGCGAGCCCGTCGCCGATCTTCCTGCGCTGCTTCGTCAGCGCATCGCCGAGGCCATCGCCTATCGCGAACCGCTCATCCGCGACACCAACGCTTACCGCGTGATCTTCAGCGAAGCCGATTTCCTTCCTGGACTCATCGTAGACCGCTACAACGACATTCTCTCGATGCAGATCCTTACCCAGGCCATGGATGCAGAGATCGTGCGTGCGACACTAATCTCAGAGCTCACCGAGCGGCTTCATCCGGCTTCCATCGTCGAGCGCGTGGACCCGCGCGTTCGCCAACTCGAGGATCTGCCGCCGCGCGCGTCCGGCCTGGTGCAAGGAGAGAAGAGTTCGACGGTTTTCGCCATGAACGGCGTCCAGTTCCACTTCGACGCGCTCGAAGGCCAGAAGACCGGAGCCTTTCTCGACCAGCGAGAGAACTACGCCGCCGCTGCCCAATACGCGCACGGCGAGGCTCTCGATGTCTTCTGCTACCATGGAGGGTTTGCCCTGCACCTCGCACCTCGCTGCTCGCACGTCACCGGCGTCGATAGCTCCCGGCTGGCGCTCGAAGTCACCGACCAGAACGCCGCACTCAACCGCGCACAGCTCCATGACAAAGACAAAGAAATCGAATGGATCGAAGCCAACGCCTTCGACCTGCTCAAAGACTATGCCTCCTCCGGCCAGCGCTATGACACGATCGTCCTTGATCCGCCCGCCTTCGCGAAGAGTAAGCGCGACCTGGATGCAGCCCTACGCGGGTACAAAGAACTCAACCTGCGTGCCCTGAAAATGCTCCGGCCCGGCGGAATCCTGGTTACCTGCTCCTGCTCCTACCATGTCAGCCAGCTTGATTTCCTGGAGATGCTGGCCGATGCCGCCCGCGACGCGCATCGGGTCGTGCGTCTAGTCGAGGTGCGCGGGCAATCCAAGGATCACCCCGTCCTGCTGAATATCCCCGAAACCGCGTATCTAAAATGCGTGGTAGCCAATGTAAGCCAATGAAAATAAAGCGCAATACAGTATTGATAATAACACACTCATATTTTATGCTTCTTTTACGATCATTAAGCATCTGATGTAGTACCGGAGGCGAGAAGTCGCAGGCTTCCGGGAGGCTATCAAGAGCTCAACACAATTTCTGAAGGAGGAGTTTCACCATGACTGTTCTTACCCGTTTTGAACCGTTCCGTGAGTTCGCTACCCTGCAGGACCGCATCAACCGCGTCTTCCGCGAGTCCGTTGGACGCGAAGGCGATGAGTCGCTGACCACTTCCAGCTTTGCCCCCGCCGTTGACGTCTACGAAGACGAGCACAACGTGACTTTAAAGATTGAGGTCCCGGGCATCGACGAGAAAGACATCGACGTGCGCCTGGAGAACAACACCCTGACCGTGCACGGCGAGCGCAAGATCGAGAAGGAAGAGAAAGAAGAGAACTATCGCCGCGTGGAGCGCCAGTACGGCAGCTTTACCCGCACCTTCACTCTGCCCACTACCGTGGATTCCGAAAAGGTTTCGGCAACCTACGACAAGGGCGTCTTGAAGATTGCTCTGCCCAAAAAGGCCGAAGCCAAGCCCAAGCAGATCAAGGTGAATGTCGGCGGGGTTAACCCTGGGACCGAGAAGACCATCGAAGCCAAAGGTCCAAGCAAAGCCGCGTAATGGTAGCGCCGGCGTCTCGCCGGCCAGCAGTCGATTCAGCGGGAGGCGGCAGAAACTGGCTGCCTCCCGTTTTGTTTGACCCCTAATGCTTGGCTCTGCGGCGGAGTTGGTTCACAATGCTTGCATGGCGACTAGAGTCATGAGTAAGCGGGAAATGCGCAAGCGGCTCGCAACGCTTAGCTTCTCGGAGAAGACCAAGATTCTGGAAAAGCTGCGCGATCGAGATCAAGCGATTGCCGCCAGCGGGCTGAGGCCGAAGGCTGCGCCGGGCGCTCGCAAGAAGGCCGACAAAGGGAGCGGGAGTTAATCGAGGAGATAGACCTCGTTCTGAAACACATTCAATAGAACAAATAGCAAACCATCATCATCCAAGGATTTAAGACCATGCCCACTCGTTGGGAAAAACTCACCGTAAAAGCGCAGGAAGCCGTGCAGCGCGCCAACAACCTTGCCTCCGAGCACGGCAATCCCGAACTACTGCCCGTCCATCTGCTCGCCGCCCTGCTCGAGGACAAAGAGGGCATCGTATCGCCCGTGCTCGAAAAAATCGGCATCGGGCCGCAGGCGGTTCTTGGCGATCTCTATCGCGACATCGAAAAGCTTCCCAAGGTCTCCGGAGAGGCGGCGCAGGCCACGCTTTCGAATGCCGCCAACAAATTGCTGGAGCAGGCCTTCAAAGAAGCTGCCAACTTCAAAGACGAATACGTCTCCACTGAGCATCTTTTGCTGGCCGTCACGCAACTCAAGCAGGATACGGCCCAGCAGATTCTCGCGCACCACGGCGCAACCCATGACGCGATTCTGAAAGCACTGACCTCGGTGCGCGGCTCGCAGAAAGTGACCGATCAAAATCCCGAAGCCAAGTATCAGGCGCTCGAACGCTATGCTCGCGACTTGACCGAGCACGCGCGCCGGGGCAAACTCGACCCCGTGATTGGCCGCGACGAAGAAATCCGCCGCGTGGTCCAGGTTCTTTCTCGCCGTACGAAAAATAATCCTGTGCTCATCGGCGAACCCGGAGTGGGCAAGACCGCGATCGTCGAAGGCCTCGCCCAGCGCATCATTTCCGGCGACGTGCCGGAGGCGCTTAAGAACAAGCGCGTCGTCGCGCTCGATCTCGGCGCCATGCTCGCGGGAGCAAAATATCGCGGCGAATTTGAAGACCGCCTCAAGGCTGTCTTAAAGGAAATCGAAGACTCCCAGGGCCAAGTCGTTCTCTTCATCGATGAACTCCACACTCTTGTCGGCGCTGGCGCTGCCGAAGGTGCCATCGACGCCTCCAACATGCTCAAGCCCGCACTTGCTCGCGGAGAGCTGCGCGCCATCGGCGCCACCACGCTCAACGAGTATCGAAAGTACATTGAAAAAGACGCTGCCCTCGAACGCCGTTTCCAGATTGTTTTCGTTGGCGAGCCCAACGTGGAAGACACCATCGCCATTCTGCGCGGGCTGAAAGAGCGCTATGAGGTGCATCACGGAGTTCGCATAAAAGACTCCGCCATCGTCGCCGCCGCGACGCTTTCGCACCGCTACATCTCCGACCGCTTCCTGCCTGACAAGGCCATCGACCTCGTCGACGAGGCCGCGGCCTCGATCCGCATTCAAATCGATTCGCTTCCCACCGATATCGACCAGCTTGAACGCCGGGCCACGCAACTCGAAATCGAAAAGCAAGCGCTGAAGAAAGAAGAGGACCCGAACTCCAGGGAGCGTCTGTCAGTCATTGAGAAGGAACTCGCCGGAATCCGCGAGAAGGCCAACGCCCTCAAAGCCAATTGGAAAAAAGAAAAAGATCTGATCGCCCGATCCCGCGAGCTGAAAGAAAAGATCGAGAAGCTCAAGCTCGAAGAGCAGGCCGAAGAGCGCAAAGGCAACCTGCAACGCGTCGCCGAGATTCGCTACAGCCTGTTGCGTCAAGCCGAGGCGGAGTTATCCCAACTCACGGCTAAGATCGACGGCAAGGTCGCCGGCGCTCCGCGCATGCTCAAAGAAGAAGTGGACGAGGAAGACATCGCCCGCATCGTCTCGAAGTGGACCGGCATCCCCGTCTCGAAAATGCTCGAGGGCGAAGTGAAGAAGCTGGTCACCATGGAAGAGCGCCTGCGCCTTCGCGTCATTGGCCAGGACCCAGCCCTGGAGCGCGTCGCCAATGCGATTCGCCGCTCCCGTGCCGGGCTGAGCGATCCCAGGCGACCCATTGGTTCGTTCATTTTTCTCGGTCCAACCGGAGTGGGCAAAACCGAACTCGCCCGCGCGCTTGCCGAATTCCTCTTTGACGACGAGCGCGCCCTGCTGCGCATCGATATGTCCGAATACATGGAGAAGCACTCGGTCGCTCGCTTGATCGGTGCACCTCCGGGCTACGTCGGCTACGAAGAAGGCGGCCAGCTCTCCGAGCAGGTCCGGCGCCGGCCCTACGCAGTCGTGCTATTCGACGAGATCGAAAAGGCTCATCCCGACGTCTTCAACATCCTGCTGCAGATCATGGACGATGGCCGCCTCACCGACGGCAAAGGCCGCGTGGTGGACTTCAAGAACACGATTCTGATCATGACTTCGAACATCGGATCGAGTTATCTGCAAGCCGACCATGTGCTAACCACGAAAGAGTTTGAGAAGGCCAGCGAGCAGGTGATGGAGGCGCTGCACGGCCACTTCCGGCCCGAGTTCCTGAACCGCGTCGATGACATTATCGTGTTCAGTCCGCTCGGCAAGGAACAGTTGGTCAAAATCGTCGAGCTGCGCCTCGAAGATGTGCGCCGTCTGTTAGCCGACCGCAAGATTTCCCTCGAGCTTACCGACGCGGCCAAAGAGCTGCTCTTCACTCAAGGCTACGACCCCAACTTCGGCGCCCGCCCGCTGAAGCGCGCCATCCAGAAGCTGGTGCAGGATCCGCTCGCTCTAAGAATTCTCGATGGAGAGATTCTGCATGGCGATCACATCGTGGTGGATGTTGACAAGAAAGCTGGCAAGATGAAGTTCGAAGTCAGCCACCGCGTGGGAGTAAAAGCGCCGGCGAAAGAGAGACGTGGCAATGCCCTTCGATGAAAAGCTTGAGAAGTCGGAGGCCGCTGCCCAGCTCAGGGAGCAGATGGAGAGTACGGTCCAGTCCAGGCTGATGCGCTCAGGACTGGCTGGAGTCATTTCGCTAATCCCTTTCGGAGTTGGCAGCTGCATCAATGCAATGTTGGCCGACTCGGCGTCAAGCCGAATACATCAGCGGGTGCACGAAATGTTTGAGGAGGCCGCAAGCCGCATTCACGAGCTAACTGAGAAGCAGATAAATAAGGACTGGTTTCGTTCGGAAGAGTTTCAAACTCTTCTTTTCGAAGCCATCGATCAACTTCGCGTTACCCACGACCGGCGGAAGATCGGGATGCTCGGAAAAGCTCTCGCAAACAGCGGCTCGAAGAAATTCTCTTCGGATGAGAGAAAGGAGCTGTTCATCCAGCTAATTCGTGACTTAACGCCAAGTCATGTGGCGATGCTAAGGCGGCTCGATGCTTCGATTGTTACGGACGGCATTCCGGCCGCAGCGCCGGATCAAACCACGATCAGGTGGCTTCAGTGGCAAAGGCGGAAATCGATTGAGGGCAAAGGGCATGAACTCCTGCTCCTCCAAATGTTGGCGGCCAATGGGCTAGCCGGGGAAAATCTGCAGGCTCCACATATGCCCCATATCGTGATGCCCGCGTCGCAAGCGCAAGCGAGACAGGCGCTGGAAGAATTCTTCAAGCACCTACAGCAGCCGCCCCGAAGACTGTTTCAACTCAGCGACCTCGGGAATGATTTCCTGGAATTTGTCGGGGCACGTGGCAACTAGGTGTGGGACGGCTAGCACAGAGCCTTGTCTGTGGCACACTAGGTTTATGCCCAGCCTCACTCTCGGCGACTTCGAACTCAGTATCTTTTCCGACGGCACTTACCCGCTCGACGGCGGCGCGTTCTTCGGCGTCATTCCCAAGATCATGTGGTCGCGCAAAGTAACGCCGGACGAAAGAAACTACGTCACCACCGGCCTCAACTCGCTTCTGATTCGCACCGGCAAACAAAACGTCCTGGTCGAAACCGGCATGGGAAACAAGTTGTCGGAACGCATGGTCAAGTTCTACGGCCAGCCCGCGCAACTGCTCACGAATCTCGCGGCCGGCGGAATCTCTCCCGCAGACATCGACACCGTCATCAACACCCACCTGCATTTCGACCACTGCGGCTGGAATACCGTCCGAAACCAAGATGGCAAGGTCGTCCCAACTTTTCCGCGGGCGAAATACTATGCGCCGGAAGGCGAGTGGCAGTATGCGCGGCGCCCAAGTGAGCGCGATGCCATCAGCTACATCCCCGACAACTACGACCCACTCACGCAGAGCGGACAAATGACGCTGCTTAAAGGCGGTGAGGAAATCGTCCCCGGCATCTCAGTGAAAACTTTCCCCGGCCACACCGCGCACATGCAGGCCGTCATCGTGCAAAGTGGAGGCCGCACTGCCTGCTATATCTCCGATCTCATCCCCACCGCCGCGCATATCGATCTCACATGGGGCATGGGCTTCGATCTTTATCCCCTGCAAACCATCGAGAGCAAAAAGCAGTACTTCGCGAAGGCGATCCCGGAGAAGTGGCTGACAGTTTTTACGCACGACGCGAAGACGCCCTGGGCCTATGTGGAGAAGGATGAGTCCGGGAAGATGGTGGCGAAGCCGGGGACCGTCTAAGGCCGCGGGGCTGATCTACCGATCTCCTGGCTCGCTTGACGGCGCTTTTCGTGCCCCATACCATCGAACTTTCGCCACTTATGCCTGCTCTCGATCATTCCTCATCATTGAAGCCGCGAGTCCGGTTCGCGCCTTCGCCTACCGGTTTTCTGCACGTGGGCAGCGCCCGCACTTTTATTTTCAACTGGCTTTATGCCCGCCACAACGGCGGCACCATGATTCTTCGCCTCGATGACACCGACGTCGAGCGCAACACGCAAGCCTCGGTCGATTCCATTTTCGATGGATTGAAATGGCTGAATCTGGGCTGGGACGAAGAGTACAAACAATCCGAACGCATCGAACTGCACCGCAAGACCGCATGGACGATCTTCGAAAAAGGCCTAGCCTACCGCGACTTCACGCCCGCCCACACCGGCGATGCGGAAAAATCCGGCGCACAGGGAACGTGGCTTTTCAATCCCGGCGCACGAGAGCTGTCGCCGGCGGAAAGTGACCGCCGCGCCGCCGCCGGGGAGCCGTTTGCATTGCGTTTTCGCGTGCCGCGCGAGGAGACCCTGTGGGGACAGCCGCCCTCGGCTGTCCGATTTGCCGAAGGCAAATTGTCTGTCCACTTTAAGGACGCGGTTTACGGTGATCAGGTAAAGTCCGCCGCCGATATCGAAGATTTTGCGCTGCTCCGTTCCGACGGCATGCCGACTTATCATCTCGCTTCATGCGCCGATGACGCCGACCTGCACATTTCTTACATCATCCGGGGCCAGGACCATCTCACAAATACTTTCAAGCATGTGTTGATCTTCGAAGCCGCCGGGTTCGCGCCGCCGCAATTCGCGCACTTGCCGCTGCTGGTTGCACCCGACGGCACCAAACTTTCCAAGCGGCGGCACGGGCCGGCGGTGAGCGTCACCACCTATCGCGACGCCGGATTTCTTTCCGAAGCTTTCATCAATTTTCTCTGCCTGCTCGGCTGGTCACCTAAAGATGACCGGGAGAATATGTCTCTGCAGGAACTGACCGACGTTTTTTCCCTCGAAGGTATCAACCGCTCGAATGCGGTGGTGAACTTCAAGGAAGCAGTTATAGGGCGGGCGCCCTCGCCCGCCAACGCCGGTGAAACGCCGCCGCAGGCGCCTGCGCAAACGCCTCCACCAAACACTGTCATCCCGAGCGCAGCGAGGGACCTTGGTTTCTTCGCCTCCGAAGAAACCTTCGATCCCAAAGCCCTCTGGCTGAATGCCGAGCACATCCGCGCATCGCCGGTGGGGGACTTGAGCGATCGTCTGCTTCCCATCGTGCACGGCGCCGGGTTCAGCATCACAGCGGGAAAGATGCTGCGGATCACGCCTCTGATCCGCGAGCGCATCAAGCTGCTGCGCGATGTACTCACTGCCGCTGACTTCTTCTTCGTCGATCAACTGCCTCCCTACGATCCAGCCGAACTCATCCCACAGAAGGGAGATGCGGCTATGGCGTTGAAAGTTCTTTCGCGGGCGGAAGAGGTGCTGGCTGACGTCGAATTTGAACATGATCCGCTGGACCAGGCTCTGCGCGCCGCCGCGCAGGAATTGGGAGTGAAGGCCGGACAGATGTTCCAGCCGATCCGCGTCGCGGTCTGCGGACGGAAGAATGCGCCGCCGCTGTTTGAGACGCTGCAAGTCGTGGGGCGGGACACGACATTGGCACGGATTGAGCAGGCCGTCGAGAAGATCGAACCTGCCGGCGTTTGAGCTCTAGATCCATCACCTGCGATAAGATCAAGAATAATGAATTCATCGCATCCCCCTACTGAAGCTGGAGAAAAAGCTGTGGATGCCTCGCCATCGCCCGCTCCGTCGAATTTTATCCGCGACATCATTCTCGAAGACCTCAAAGCCAACAAGCACAACGGCTGCGTGCAGACGCGTTTTCCTCCCGAGCCCAACGGCTACCTGCATATCGGCCATGCCAAGGCGATCTGCATCGACTTCGGCCTGGCCGACGAATTTGGCGGACATACGAATCTCCGCTTCGACGACACCAACCCGGAGAAGGAAGAAACCGAATACGTCGAGTCGATCAAGGCCGACGTTAACTGGCTGGGTTTCCATTGGGATGGTCTCTTCTACGCCTCCGACTATTTCGACCAGCTCTACGAATGGGCAGTCAAACTCATCAAGGATGGCAAGGCCTATGTCGACGACTTAACCGCAGATGAAATTCGCAAGCATCGCGGCACGCTGACCGAGCCGGGCAAAGACAGTCCCTACCGCAACCGGTCTGTCGAAGAGAACCTGAATCTATTCGAGCGCATGCGCGCCGGTGAATTTCCCGACGGATCGCGCACCCTGCGGGCAAAGATCGATATGGCGTCGCCCAATCTCAACCTGCGCGACCCTGTAATGTACCGCATCCTGCACGCCGAGCATCACCGCACCGGCAACAAGTGGTGCATCTATCCCATGTACGACTATGCGCACGGGCAATCGGATTCCATCGAGCGGGTCACGCATTCGCTCTGCACGCTCGAATTCGAAGACCATCGCCCGCTTTATAACTGGTTCATTCAGCAATTCGGCATCTTCCCCTCGCGGCAGATCGAATTCGACCGGCTGAACCTCACCTACACGCTGTTGAGCAAGCGCAAACTGCTGCAACTGGTGCAGGAAGGCCGGGTGCGCGGCTGGGACGACCCGCGCATGCCCACGCTGGGCGGCATTCGCCGCCGAGGGTATACGCCGGAAGCGGTGCGAAATTTTTGCGGCGCCATTGGCGTCTCCAAGACGACGGGATCGATCGAACTGGCCATGCTCGAACACTTCGTCCGCGAAGACTTGAACAAGCGCGCGCCGCGAGTGATGGCGGTGCTGCGCCCGCTGAAAGTTGTGATCGATAACTATCCGGAAGATCAGGTCGAAGAGATGGACGCGGTCAATAATCCCGAAGACGCGAGCGCCGGCACAAGAAAAGTTCCGTTTTCGCGCGTGCTCTATATCGAGCAGGACGATTTCCGCGAAGATCCGCCGAAAGGATATTTCCGCTTGTCGCCCGGACGCGAAGTCCGCCTGCGTTACGGGTACTTCATCACCGCGAACAGCCTGGCGAAAAACGGTCGTGGAGAAATCGTCGAAGTGCATTGCACTTACGATCCGGCCACGCGCGGCGGCAACGCCCCCGATGGACGCAAAGTGAAATCAACCATTCACTGGGTCTCGGCCGCGAATGCCATCGACGCCGAGGTGCGGATCTACGAGAACTTGTTCAGCAAAGAGAATCCAAACGAGGTTGCCTACGGACAGGACTTTACCGCGAACCTCAATCCGAATTCGCTGGAAATAATCACGGACGCGAAGCTGGAACCATCTCTGGCCAACGCGGCAGTTAGCAGCCGATATCAGTTTGAGCGGTTGGGATATTTCTGCGTCGATCCTGATTCGAAACCTGGCAAGCCAGTATTCAACCGCACCGTGGCGCTGAAAGATACTTGGGCGAAGTTAGAGAAGAAGCAGGGCGGGAAGGGCTAGGAAAGACGAAACCCCGAGCGGGAATTCAACTCGGGGTGGTAGCACGTCAGCCTGTCAAGCTCAATACGATTATCGAAAAGCACGAAGTAGAAGTCAAGGTTACTTTGAGGAGTCCGCCTGTCGGAGACCCCTCGTCAGATTCCCCTACCGAACCAGGGAAGCTGTGGACCCGGCGGGAGTCGAACCCGCACCTTCGAGCTTGACAGGCAGATGTGCTGCCAATTACACCACGGGCCCAAGAACAGACTACCCGTTTCGCCGAGGTCTGCGGCTTTCCCCGGCGCGTTTATTGGGCGCAAGGTCCAATTCAGGAACTACCCTGGCTTTTCGTCGTACAATTTGAGGCGCTGTATCGACTTGGGCAAACGTAAAGCACGCGCGCTTACCCTGGGCGTCCTATGGACTCAACCATTCTCGCCACATTTTTTGAGTTCTCTCGCACAGCATTCTCGATGAGCCCAGCTGCCGTCGTGCTTTTGTGGATTGCCCTGTGGGCCGTGAAGGCAGACTTCGCACAGGCGCATGGCCTCGACAAGATCGTTGCCTTGAGCAACCTGTGTTTCGCGATTCCTCTCGCCGTCTTCGGCGCGGAGCATTTCTCTGCCGCCGGAGGCATCTCGCAGATAGTGCCCAAGTTCATGCCCTGGCCCTTGTTCTGGACTTATTTCGTCGGCGTTGCGTTGATCGCTGCGTCCTTGAGCATTGCCACGAAAATCCAGGTGCGCTGGTCCGGACTCCTGTTCGGCTGCATGATGTTTCTCTTCGTTGCAATGATGGACCTGCCGGGGACACTGGCCGACCCTCATAACCGGATTAATTGGGTGCTTCTGTTACGCGAGCTGTCGTTTGGTGCAGGGGGCTGGCTCCTTGCGGCAGGTGCGCTAGCCAGAAAGGATGGGCAAGGAAGCAAGCTCATCACGGTTGGCCGCATCGTGATCGGCATCGCCGCGATATTTTACGGCGTCGAGCACTTTCTTCATCCAGTCAATGTCCCGGGCGTTCCTCTCGAAAAATTCATGCCCGTCTGGATTCCCGGTCCCAGGCTCATCGCCTATCTGACAGGCGCAATTTTGCTGACTGCGGGAGTAAGCATTCTGCTGGCCCGGAAGACGCGAACGGCGGCAACTTATCTCGGCGGCTGGATTCTGCTGTTGGTCATCTTTATCTATGGGCCGATTCTGGTCGTGTCGCTTTTGGACCCGAGTACGGACGTTAAGGTCGAGGGGCTCAATTACTTTTTCGACACGCTGCTGTTTGCCGGAGCGATTCTCGCGCTCGCCAGCGCGACGCCACCGACCGATTCCTGACTGCCTGTCATCCTGAGCGGAGTGAGGTCGTTCGCGGAGCGAATGAGCTCACCAAGTCGAAGGATCCCCTATCGCCAGCACGCATCCCAGTGGCTGTAGGGATTCTTCGCTTCGCTCAGAATGACTACGCTGAGAGAAACTAGTTATGCACGTGTGGGCTCTGCGCAGGGTTAGCTTTGTGCGCGGGCGGTTCTTTCACGACTTTCACTTCAAAACTCACGGGCAGCGTTTTCGGCGGAAAGCAGGCGGCATTGTCGCAGGCCTGGTAGCGCAGCACGCCGTGCATTTCGTACTTTCCCGGCACGACCGACTGCATGGGATGTACCGCAACGGTGATCGTGAAATCTCCGCTATAGACGCTCAGCTTTTCATCCGGAGAGAAGGGGAAACTCGCATCCTCGCCGACAGGGTATTCGATCTTGCCCAGGACAATGTCGGTAGGTAGGTCCATCTTCAGGGCGGTCGGAATGAGAAACTCGGACTTGGGCGTGTTTGAGTTGATGTGGTAGCCGGGAGGGACGCGAAAATTCAGGTTCACCATGGTCTGCTGGGCGCGTTCCGCCGTAACCAGCGGCACCGCCGCGAACGTGAGCGAGGGCGCTTTGCCCAGCGTCTGCGCGGACAAGAGATGAGCGGCGGCCAGAAAAATCAGCATGACCAGCGCACATAGTCGCTCGAAGCTCGGAGTCCCGAGATTTTGCGGCTTAGTTTCTTGGATCATCATCGCGCAACTGAGCTCCTTTCTTCGATCGAGGCCTGGCTCGTGGCGGGCCGGGTGTTGAGCGCCTTCTTGATAGCGTCCTCGATATCGGCTTTGCCCCTGAGTCCAATGATCTTATCCATGATTTTGCCGTCGCGAGTAATTACGAAGCTTTCCGGCAAAGCGGGGACGCCGCCGTACTGGTCGCCAACCGATTCCTTGCCAATCAGGATGGGATAGTTCACGCCCATGTCCTTGGCAAACTTACCGATGTCTTCTTTGCTGGCATCGTCCATGGCAACGCCGACAATTTGCAATCCCTGGGAGCCGTACTGATTCTGCAAATCGACGAACCAGGGCATCTCGACTTTGCACGGACCACACCAGGTCGCCCAGAAGTTGAGCAACACGGCTTTGCCCCGGAAGTCCGAAAGGCGCATCGTCTTGCCGTCGAGCGATTCCAGCGAGAAATCCGGAGCTAGGCTCGATTGGGTGAGGCGGGGCGCGGCAAGCGCGCCGCCTTGGCGGCGAGCCTGGTGGTACCCCACGTACAGCATCAGCGCGACCACGAATGCCACAACGACAAGCGCAAGAGGACTACGTTTCACAGAAAATCTCCATTCACGATCTTGTTCCTAAGAACCAGCCTCCGGAACCAGAGACCGTCTCACCGTTAAGCCACCACAAGAACTCACAGCGCAAAGCGATTCAGGAACGAAAGCCAGTTCGAAATCAAGGTAAAGCGGCCCAGCACCAGCAACGCTCCGAGGCCGATCAACAAGGCGCCAGACGCCACTTCCAGCGCGTGCATGTGCGAGCGGAAGCGGCTGTAAAACTTGAGAAAACGCTCCATCAAAAGCGATGTCAGCAGAAACGGAACAGCCAGTCCAAGTGAATATACCGCGAGCAACAGGATTCCCTTCACCAGCGTATCCTGTTCGCCGGCAATGGTCAGGATCGTGGCGAGGATGGGCCCAAGACACGGGGTCCAGCCGAAGGCGAACGCGAAACCGATCACGAATGCGCCCACCGGAGTGCTGCTGCCTTTCACGTTATGCAGACGAGCGTCCGTATAGAGAGCTTTGATCCTGAAAATGCCGGTCAGGTGCAGCCCGAACAGAATGATGACGACGCCCGCTATCCTGGCCAGCGTGTGTTTGTAGATGCCGAGCAATTGACCGACCTCAGTCGCAGCCGCTCCCAGCAGGATAAAAACAACGCTGAAGCCCAGAATGAACCCAATGGAGTTCACCATCACCCGCTGCATCAGGTGCGCCTTCGGCGCCTTGAGTTCTTCCAGGCCGGCGCCGGAGATCAGCGAAAGATATCCCGGCACAAGAGGCAGCACGCAGGGCGACAGAAAAGAAATGAGCCCGGCGAAAAAAGCGGCGATCGGGAGTGGAAGGCTCGTCATGCGTCTTTTATTGTACCTGCCGGAGTTCTTCTCCGTAACTAATCAGACGATTGGACGAGCGTTTAGTTGCACGCAGCCGGCGAATTTCCCGGCTATCGCGACATCGCAGGGGCGGGTTCACCCAGCTCGGCTGGAGATCCCGACAGTATCTTGTGCAAGAAACCGAAAGGCATGGAGGCGGTGAGCACGGCGCGATCACCTTCCTGCTTCACCTGGAGACTATCGAACAGGGCTTTCACGTCGCGATCGGGGCCGCGAGTTCCAACCGACGTCTCGGCGGCATGGGTCATGGCCACCAAGACACTGACCCTGTCCATAATGTCGCGAGCCTCGTCCGGAGACTGGGTGAAAGCTTCGGCGCGGAGATGAACCGCGTCTGCCCTTAGATGAAGCGGGCTGAGGTAGCTTCCAGAAACGACGACTGTGGCGGGGCGGGCGAACAAGGCGTTCCAACCGCCTGCCGCAGGGGTGGAAGGCGCAGCGCGAGCCACCACCCATGCCAGGCTGGCCAGTTGAACATGTTTGTAGTACTGGCGCAACAGTGCTGGGCCTCCGAAGGGCGAGGCCAGCCGCTTGGACCGGTCGACGATTCCTCGAATGACCGCAGGATCGTCAAGATTGGAGGCGGCCACCGAATCGGCGCTTAGCACAGCCACCCGCAAGGATCTGCCTTCTGCCAGAATCGTGAAGATGTCGACCGAACGATAGTTGTCGATCGATCTGGCGATCTGCCTCAGGTAGCCGGTGAGCCGCTCGCCGTGAAACTTTCCTACCAGCACTACGGAGGATCGCACGTCGGGACAAGAGCCGCCGGTTCCCCCTCCGGGCCAGCTCGCGGGATAATGGACGGCAACGGCAGCTTCATCGAGATCGCGTTCGAATTGGAATCCAGTCTCGCGGATGAACTGCTCATATTCGGGAGCGTGGCTCACAGCGGGAAGATCTTTACCCAGATTCGCTTTTCGGACGGTGCCGAGGTTGAGATAAAAAAACGCGTCGCCTGCCGGCAACAAACGGGCAGGCTCAGGCGGAGCGTGTTTTCGCAGTTGAACGGCGAGGGTCACTGCGGCGGCAATGACTACTACCGCCACTACGATAGGGAAGGTGCGCCTAAGTCGCATGGAATAAGGTCAGGGAAGACATGATAACACTGTGGGGTGAGCGTGTCAGAGGTCAGGAGTCGAGTGCGGACTCAGCCGAATGCAACGGCCTGTTAAACGTAACCTAGGGAATAAGTCGCTGCGTTGACTTCCGATCCGAGGGAGGCGGACAATAGAACATCTTGGGAGGGACTTATGACAGGTTCTGCCCGGCCCCGCAAGACAGCCAACCTTTCCGATTCAGTTCAGCACCAGCTCAATAAGTACGCTCTCGCGGCGGGCGCAGCCGGAGTGGGGGTTATGGTGCTGGGACAGACGGCCGAAGCAAAGATCGTTTACACGCCGGCCGACACGAACATTGCGCCTGATCACACGATTCCTCTTGACCTTAACCACGACGGAATCGTCGATTTCGGTTTCCTGGATGTCTACCGCAGGTCTCACCCTTACGGGTTCGATCACACGGGAATTCTCTCGGTGATTCCCGCTAATCAGGCCAACAAAATAGAGGGGTATTCCAGGGTCAATCGTGATTATGCCTCCGCGCTGCGCGCCGGAGTCTCGATCGGACCAAATGCACGATTTACGACCGGTCCAAAGATCATGGCGACCGTATTCAGCGATACCGGGCGAGCTCGCGAACTTAGTGGTTCGTGCGATGGTCCATGGTCAGGCACGAATCGCTATCTCGGCCTGGAGTTCATAATCAATGGCGAAGTCCATTTCGGCTGGGCACGTTTGAATGTTAGTTGTAAGGGGTTAGACGTTTTTGCAACCCTGACCGGCTACGCTTACGAGACGGTCCCGAATAAGCCGATCATCGCGGGCCAGACGAAAGGATCGGATGAGGAAGCCAGCATAGGACCGGATGCAGCTCTCACCGCGCCCATGCCCGCAGCAGCGCCACTGGGCTTACTCGCGCTGGGATCGCATGGACTGTCGGTCTGGCGGTGGGAAGAGTCAGTTGGCGCTGGGCAGTAAGCGGCTGATTTTTTTGTAACTCGTACGGCTGGATCTGTTGAACCCTTCGGCGTATGATGGCCCGTCGAATTGGCTTATCTTGCCTAATCCCGCGTGCACGATTTAAGGATAGACAACGATTTTCTTCCTACCCCCGGTCGCGAGCATCATCCTTTTCGCCTTCCTGTGGCATCAGGATCTGCTGTCCCGGGCCGTACGTAGTGGGGGGATGCGTCTTGCTGGGCGTGGCGGGACAACTCATTGCGCCTCTCTATTCGACGGCATGGTTCGCCGCAGTCATTCTGAGCGTCGGAGTCGCGATCTACCTGGCAATCCGCCTAAAGCTCAGCATGTAACAGACCGTGCTTAGGCGATTTTTGTTCTCTATTTTACCCACTACTCTTGGCATCAAGATCCCGGGTTGCGCGCAATTCGCCCCTTGTGATAACTTAATTAATTGTCCCGGACATCTGGCAGGGATCAAGGGTATATTTGCGCCTGTAGGGCGTGGTTCCCCGAATGCTGGCGTAGCTCAGTCGGTAGAGCACCTGATTTGTAATCAGGGGGTCGGGGGTTCAAATCCCTTCGCCAGCTCCAGTATGCAAAAGTCCGGAAGAGAGTTTTTAGGGATCGGATTC